>OHDA01000004.1_pt1 | contig 242994 bp, 169 predicted proteins | sample 1566881 | NCBI WGS metagenome assembly OHDA01 (sample SAMEA3879585, study PRJEB24766) | human gut metagenome | biome: human-associated habitat; feature: feces | place: USA | collected 1985/1987
ACCAACGACCCCCTGATTAACAGTCAGGTGCTCTAACCAACTGAGCTACTGAAGCTTTTGCAATCACGTGATACATTGCCAATGGCTTTCATCGCGTTTTTACTCCGCAAAGGTAATAGTTTTATTTTTCTTATGCAACACCTTAAGCGATTTTTTCAAAAACAAATTGCGCCTCTCCGTCAACCGAACTGTCACACGCTCCGGCCGGCAATGAAGGTGTCAAGCTCCATATCCTTGGGGAGCGCGAACTTGGTGCGCAGGCGATAGCGCGCCGAGTTGACACTCGCCTTCGATATTCCCAGGTATATCGATACTTCCTCGGTGGTATGCTTCAGGTAAAGCAGCATGCACAGCAACTCGTCGTTGGGTGTCAGACGCGGATAATCCTTCTTGAGCAACGGTATGAAATTGGGAAACAGCACATTGAACGCCCGGCGGAAACGTCCCTCCTCCTTGCCCGTGATGAGCTGCGGGTCGGAAAGTATGGAACTGTTGGAGTTCATGCCAGCCGTAAGGTCTTTTTCGAGAATATCCACACGCTTGTTGAGCATGTCGTTTGACTCGCCGAGACCTTCCAGTTCTTTCTGCTGCAGCAGACGCTTCTGGTTAAGCAGACGGCTGCGCTGCCAGAATATCACTGCGAAGCCAAGCAGTATGATTATCACTACGAACGCTATGCCGTAGACAATGAGTTTCTTCTCCTGTTCCACCTCAAGCTGGAGCATGAGGATATGGTTGCGGTCCTCGGTCGATTTCATATCATATTTCACCATCGCGCTGATCAGGGCCGACGACTGCTCCTCCTGCGCCGCACGTTCGGCATCCTCAATATATTGCGGCACAAGAGCCTGAAGCTCACCGCACATACCGTGTCGCGCATAGACTTCGAGCAATGCCGTGTTGGCCACATGTATGCGCTCCCTGTCCTCCTGGCGGCGATAGCTATCGGCGGCTTCCTGTAGGAGCGCGATGCCCTTGTCAGTCTTTCCCTGCTTGACATATCCGAGCCCGAGAGCATACACCCTGTCGGCGGTGTCAAACTCGTCATATTCCACCGTATTTTCAAGGATGGACACGGCCAGCGCCACCGAGTCACGGTTGTCGGGGTAGGCATTTATCAGAAGGTGCGCCCTCTCGCTCAGGATAAGAGCCTTAAGCAACTCCGGATTCGTCCTGGGCGTACCGTTGTCGACAGCATCCAGTGCAAGGCCGTAACAAGTCATCGCCTCCTCTACTTTATCGTCAAGCTCGTATATTCCGGCCCGGAAACGATATACGTCGCTCAACATCGCGCCATCCTGCCGCCGGCTTTCCACTATGGCACTGTCGCTGAATGCGAGTGCCTGCTCCGGCATGCCGAGAAACGCGTAAAGCGACGACAGGTCGCCGAACAGCTGTATGGCGCCGTCATTTCTTTCGTCAATAGAATGTGCCTTAAGTGAATCCGTGGCTTCTTCATAGTATTTCAACGCCGAGGCATAATCGCCCGCGATATTGTACAGATAGCCCATCTGCTCCAGCACTTCCACCGGATTGTCGGGCGAAGTGCCATTCCTTAGTTCCTCTACCGCCTTCTCCTGCACCAGTATGATGCTGTCGACAGGAACCCCGTCGCGTCGCATCTCCCATGCGCGGCGTGTCAATGATACGGAGGCGTCGGGTGTATTTTTCTTAATGGAGCCGTCGGATTTACCTGCACACGAGGTCGCCAGCAACACGGCAATCATCATCAGAATGGAATATCTCATAGGGCCGTACTTTTTGCTAAATTTTACACAAATTTATGTAAAAAATTCAGCAATTGGAGCAGAAACAGGTCATTACGCAATAAATCCGAACGAAATCTATTGCTCATCTATCGCATCTATTGCACATATAGAGGCTTCGGCAATACTTTTGTAGCCGATTTTCGGGACTGCGACAAAACTGTTCCGGGATTTTTATAGGTTTTTCTTTAATTTGAATTTGAATCCGTATCAGACTATGGACGAAGTTGCATACCGGGGCACAGTGACAAATGCGATAAAAATCCGGCAAAAAAACACCAATCTCTTTTTAAGAGTGTGTGGCTTCAAACTATAGGTATATATAAATTAAATATGTGTTTTTTGTAATTCTCTTTTTAAGAGATACTTAACAAACGACAATTTTATAAATTTATTATATAACCTGCAAATATCGGAGTAAAATTCATAAAAAACATGGCTGATACGCGGTTTTATGACCTTTAAACCTGTTCTGTTTTGCAAAAACGCTCATTTATATTTTTATATACTTATAATTTAAAGCATTAACATCTGTCACACACTCTTAAAAAGAGATTGTGATAAACACGATACCCACATAATGAAAAGAATACTGACCAATATCACATTAGCGGTTGCTGCGGCCCTATGCCTTACGAGCCATGCCGGCAGTCTTCCGGCGGTAAAGACCAATCTGCTTTACGACGCGTTGCTCAACGCCAACCTCGGCGTCGAGTTCAAAATGTCGCAAAGATGGAGCTTCGACCTGTCGGGCAATTACAACGGGTGGCGCCTGTCGCACGGGCGGCAGTGGAAACACTGGTTCGTGCAGCCCGAAGCACGCTACTGGCTCAACAACAACATGAAAGGGCATTTCTTCGCCGCCAACCTGATAGGAGGCCAGTTCAACACCACCCTCAACGGTGCACGCCGTCAGGGCTGGGGTGCCGGAATCGGCGCCGGCTACGGCTACTCGTGGCACTTCGGCAGTCACTGGGGAGTGGAAGTGGAACTGACGGCCGGCTACGTCAGATACCGCTACGACAAATATCCGTGCGCAGGATGCGGACGCAAGATCGGCACACGCAACCGCAACTATGTCGGCCCTACCAAGGCCGCTGTCAGCCTTGTCTACTACTTCGGAGCCGAAAAGGAAAAGGAACAGCCCGCTCCCGTGATTATTCCGCTCCCGGTCAAGGAGCCCGAGGCCGAACCGGCTCCCGCACCCGTACCGGCCGACACACTGCCGCAGTTTGACTTCATTCTCGTCAACGCGCCACGCGGCAGGGTGCTCACCGAGACCCTTTCAGGAGTGGCGAGAGTGCATTTCGGCGTAAACCGCACGGACATCGACCGCAACCTCGGCGAAAATGCATCTGAACTCGACGCCATCATAGCCCGACTCGACTCCATACGCGACGGCCTCGACATGCAGATTGCCCTGGTTCAATTCACGGGATATGCCTCGCCCGAAGGAAGCTATCGCAACAACGACCGCCTCGCCGCCGCCCGCACCGCCTCGCTGCGCGAAGAGATAGGCCGTGCGGCAAGCCTGCCCGACAGCGTGATAGCGGTAAGACATGTGGCCGAGGACTGGGAAGGCCTTCGCAATGCCGTGGCACAATCCGACCTTGCCGACAGGGACGAGCTGCTCTCTATCATCGACAGCGACATGGCCGCCGATGCCAAAGAGGCCGCCATGAAACGGCGGCGCACATCGTGGAGGCGCATCGCTTCGGAGATGCTCCCCCCGCTCCGCCGCACTGAATACATGATAGAATACACACACCGGTACACCGAGCAGGAGACACGCACGCTCGATGAAGTGAACAGCGCAATCACCGCCGGCGATACCGACCGTGCCGCCCGGCTTCTCGTCGACATACCGTCATCGCCCGAAGCCGACTATGCGCGGGGAGTCGTAGCCGCCCTCCGGCAGAACTACGACGAAGCCGAGGCATGGTTCCGCAGGGCGCAGGCGAGAGGAGTGGACGCGGCTACCGACGCCCTCAGGCAACTGGAAAAACGCGACAAGCCGGCCGACTGACCGTCAGAGCGCGCAACAACCGTTTTTGCAGCGGACCGTGCATACCCATACCAGTGAAGCAACCCTGCGACTGCTGCCGCGCATTTATGACCCACAGCTCATGATTCCAAATAAACGGGTTGAATGATAACCGTATAAATCAGAATCAAACTAAACACAATTTTTATTTTACAAAAACCAAACAACAATGGGAAATTTTTTCAAAACTATTCTGTTCGGATTACCGCTGGTAATCCTCGGAGCATGCTCCGACGACGACCCCGTCAACGGAGGAAATGACGGCCCGACAGTCGACAAGTCGGAAGTCAGATACCTCAAGGTCAATCTTGTCAACGCCGGCACCAGCAGCCGCCCCTCACGTGCTATCGGCGACACGCCCGATAACGACTACGCCAACGGCACGCAGGAGGAGAACAAGATACGTACTATCGACTTCTACCTCTACGACGCCGACAAGAACTTCCACAGCCACGTGCCGTTGTCGCTCACAGGTCCGGTCGACCCCACCACGGCAGGTGTCACCAATCCCTCCGTACACGGATTTTATGAGACCAACATACCCGTCAATCTCGTTCAGGGTGAAAAGATGCCTACCTACGTAATCTGTATCGTCAACGCCGTGAACGCAAGCTACTACGAAAACCGCTCCATGATGGACGCACAGCGTCGTCTGCTTGAGAGCTTCTACAGCCCTGAAGACGGCGGCAACAAATATCTCGGCATGAACAACTCCGTATATTACGGACGCGACGAGGTGACAGGTCTCGACAACCAGCTCATCATGGCTACTCCTTTCGACACCAACAAGCTGCTTACCGAAACCGAACTTGACAACATGACAGATGCCGAGCTCGAAGATGTGACCATCGACATCTACGTGGAGCGATATGCCGCCAAGGTCAACTTCAACATCTCGGCCAATGCGGTAAAAGATTTCGTTACCGCCAACGGCATAACTCTGTCATTCGAGCCTAAAGGCTGGGGCATGAACGCCTACGAGAAGATGTTCTATTTCATCAAATCGTACCGCGCTACCGCCGACATCGAACCGGTCTACGACGACTATGCCACAATGAACGGCATCCTGTTCCCCGGCTGGAACCGTCCCGACCACTTCCGTTCGTTCTGGGCACGCACCCCGGCCTACTACGACAATGACTATCCCATCGTAGCCGACGACATCCTCGACGAAAACACTTACCCCTATTCGGTCTACTATCAGTCATTCGCCACCGCCGCCAACAGCGTCAACTCCTCACAGTACGTGATGGAGACCACACTCAAAGGCTCCCGCCTGACCGGCGCCGACATGCCCGAGCAGTATCTGCCCCTCACATCCATACCCTCCGTAGTGCTCACCGGACAATATAAAATCAACGGCAGCGCCGTCACTTTCTATACTTATCAGAAGGACGAACATGGCAAACCCCAGCTCTATGCAGCCAACGACGGTGACATTGCCGGAGTAGAGACCATACACGACCGCCTGCTCTCCACCCAGTCGATTATCCTCAAGAAAGTGGGCAGCGGCTACAGCCCTGTAAGAGAAGCCGACCTCACTGCAGGCTCCAACATCTTCGCTGTGGAACACCCTGCAAAAGACGTACGCCACGGCCTTAAAATCGGCGGTGACCTCGTCACCCTGCAGATCAAGGCTGCCAACAGCGGATTCTATTTCTATGACTCCGACACTCAGGCATACGTAGAGATAAACTCGCCCGACAACATCACCAAAGCCAACCGCCTGCTCTACCAGAACCTCGGCGGCGCCCACGCCTACATCAACGGCATGGCATTCTTCAGCGCCCCGATACAGCACTGGGGATGGCAACGCGAAGACAACGAAAACAAGGCCAAGCCTATCGACGAATGGGACTGGAGCAAGATGAAGACCGGCGACTTCGGTATCGTGCGCAACCACATCTACAACATCCAGATTACCAATATCGCCGGCCTCGGCACAGGTATAATCGACGAAGACGACCCGCTGCTGCCGCCTACCGACAAGGTAAGCTATGCCGTCAATTTCCGCGTGAACATTCAGAAGTGGGCCACCCTCCCCACCCAGGAATGGGAATGGTAATTTAAACAAACAGTCTCTAATCCAAAATAATGACAAGAAAACACCTTATCTGCATTTCACTGGCCGCGGCGCTATTGACTACAGGCTGCGTCACGGAGGACTTCACCGAATGTCCCAACGAATACGAGCTGCGAATCGTGTTCGACCGCAACATGCTCTATGCCGACGCGTTCGCGAGTCAGGTAAAATCGGTAGACATCAAGGTGTTCGATTCCGCAACGGGACGGCAGGTTTTCTCTCACGCCGAAGCGGGTGATGCTCTGGCCGCCGAAGGCTATCGTGTGGCATTGCCCGTGCCGCCCGGCTCTTACGATATTCTCTGCTGGGGCAGCATGGCCGAAGGCAACTCCTTCGGCTATGCCGACCCTGCGGCGGATATTCTTGAACATCAGAATGTCATACTCCGTACCGACGGCGGTGAAAGCCGCTCGCGGCTCAACAACCTTTATCACGGACTGCTACGCGGCCATCGGTTCATCGACAACAACGACATCGGCAGCACCGACCGCCAGACAGCCACCATCTATCTCACGAAAGATACCAACCGCATAAACGTGCTGCTCCACAACCTTGACGGGACGGAGATGGACGAAAGCAACTTTACGTTCTCAATCACATCGGCCAATGCCGAAATCGGCTACGACAACTCAATCGACGCCAGGCGAGAGGTCACATACCGTCCGTGGCACGTATCACCCGTAACAGCTGAAACCGGCACTCCGGCCACATCGGTCAAGGCCGCGCTTTCAGCCGAATTCTCGACAGGACGCCTTACGGAGAAAGGAGACTCCCGGCTGGAGATACACCGCGTATCCGACGGTGAAAGAATCATTTCCGTACCTCTCGAGAAAAACCTTCTCCTCTACAAGGGAGAATTTCACTCGTCCATGACCGATCAGGAATATCTCGACCGGCAGGACGACTATTCAATCACTTTCATACTCGACAGAAACAACAACTGGGACAAGGCCGCCATGATTTACATCAACAACTGGGCCACACCTCCGGTACAATATCAGGAATGGTAAAAATTACGGACATATTGTTTTACTGCATCGCGTGGCTGACAGTTTCGGCCACGCTTCCGGCGTGCACGCAGACCGACGAACCGGTGCCCGGCGGCGATGGTGGCGGAAAGACAATGTCGTTCAAGTTCAATATATATACTGACGAAAAGGCGCCCGCATCGCGCGCCCCGGGCGTATGGGAGGAGGACGCCGTCAATGCCGCCGAGCGCATCCTCAATATCGACGACATGCGCGTGCTCCTGTTCGACCAGAGCGGGGTTCTGCTCAAATCGGTCACTCCAGCCTATCTCGACTATCACGGCGGCACAGCCTCCAACGACGGTTACTATACCCTCTCGGTGGCCTTCACGCACGAATATTTCGATAAATTCGACGACAACGCCGACATCCCGTTCACGGTGATGATACTCGCCAATCTCCGCGGCGCCGGCGGCACCTACGCTGACTATACTCCGGGACGCACGCGCGTGGCCGACATTGCCGACTCTTTCAGGATAGCGCCCGAATGGTATCCCGACGAGACGGGCGGCATACCGATGTACGGCATCAAGGGCTTCGTCCTGCCCAAGACCCTGCTTATGCAGGGCATCGATGCTCCGGCAGCCGGACAGATCGACCTGCTGCGCAGCCTCTGCAAAATTGAGGTGACCGACAGGATAGCCAACGCCGTTCTCTACCCTGACGGGGAGAAATACCCGCGCGTCATAGGAGTGGATATGGTGTCGTGGGTCGACAACGGGTATATCCGCCCCCTTTACGACGACTATGCGCAGGGTCTGCGGTACGCCAACATATACCCCTCGGCTCCGGTTGAGACGGGCAAAGCGGGCACTCCGACGGGGGGCCTCTACCGCTTCTACTGTCCAGAGGCCGCCGTCGGCGACATGAAGTTCCGCGTCACGGCTATTCTGGCGCCCGGCGAGGCTCCGCGCGTCTACGAGACCGGCCTCGAGCCATTCGAGCCGGCCATAGGCAGCGAACTCGTGCGCAACCATATCTACCGCTTCAACGTCCACGCCCTCAACACTATCGCCGACCTCTCGGTCAGCGTGAGCGACTGGATTGTGGAGACCGACGAATTCGAGCTTGACGACATGGTGAGCATGGAGCCTGACGGATTCATGAAATGGGACTACGACCCCGCCGACTTCGCCGTCAGCACCGAGACATACCAGGGGAAAGAGGAGCAGCAGCTCTCCATTCTCAACGGCACGACAGGGTGCGCCACCGGCACATTCCACATCATATCGCCCAAGGGCGCCACATGGAAAGCCTACTTTATACCGGGTGAGAACGGTGTGGACGCTTTCGAGTTCGTCGACACCGACGGCGCGGGCAATCCGGTGCCGGGCTCCGAACGTGTCTATGCCGAGGGTATTGTCGGCACGCCCGCAACCATACACATCAGGGGGAAAGGCGCCGCCGATTCCTACCGTCACTGGGCCGAACTCGTCATCGAGGTAAAGACCGCCGACGGCACGATACTCTACGCCCCGCTCACCTCTGCAATGAGTTCCCGCATTATTATCTATCGCGAAAACCGACTTTAAGCACTTGTTTGACAATAAATGATTAAAGCACTCCACATATATCTCTATACCATACTGCTGACGGCCATGTCGGGCATCTTTCTCCCTGCATGCGACAGCAGCCTCGACGACGTGCCTGACACACCCGCCGCCGACTGCTTCGCCCTAAGCGTGAAAATACCCCTCGCGGCCGCTCCGGCCGCCGCCGGCGACGCACTCAACGAGTTCAGGGTGCGCACGCTCCATCTCTATTTCTTCCGCTCAGAGGGTCATGACGATGCATCGAGCGAATATGTCCACGATGTAATTGTCGACGGTGAGTTCGACTATTCCCGGCAACTGAGGCTCGCGCTCCCCGACGACGCCCTGAAAGCCGGAGGTCTGTTCGGTCCTGATTCCGACGTATGCCTGGTCTATGCCGTTGCCAACGTCGATGAAAGCCTTCTGACGGCAAAGACCGTCGACGTGCTTAAATCGACACTCATCGGCAGCGAATTTGACGAGACGAAAATACAGGACTCGTTTGCCATGGACGGCTTCGCCACCCTGACGCTCGACCGCAGTACCAGGAGCGTCACGGGCACAATCACGCTGCAACGTGCCGCAGCCAAACTGACTCTTTCGGTCGAAGTGCCTCCCTCCATTGAGGTAGAGCAGAAAATCATCAGCCCGATCGACGGTACGGAACAGACGGTCATACTTACCTACTATCCGCGTCCGGCCGACATGCATGTGTGGATAGCCAACGGCGTGAGGCAGTCGGAACTGAATACGGCGGCGCGCCCGGCCGACGAGGAGCGCCTCTACTCCAACGAAGTCTACGTGGCGGAGGGCGCAGGCTCGCCGTTCACCCGCGATGACTCGCGCTCGAAATACCCTTACGTGCAGGACATTCCGTTCTATTCCTACCCCAACAGCTGGGACCCCTATTCACCCAAAGGCAACTGCTACCTCACGCTCGAACTGCCGTGGCAATACGCCGACGAACAGGGGGCTGTGCACAACGTGGTGACCTACTACCGACTGAGCGTGCGTCCCGACAAAAACAGCATAGAGCGCAACACGCTCTACGACATGCGCGTGACCATAAGCCGCCTCGGAGGCACTTCGGTGCAGCAGCCTGTCGACATGCTTTTCGACTGGAACTACAACATGGAGTGGAACGTGCAAACCCTCCCCACCGACATCAAGGAGATACGCTACCTCGTGCTCAACAACAACAATTTCTCATCGTCGCTCGACGCCTACTCGTTCACGATGGAGAACGAGACCTACATATCCATCCCCTACAACACGTCGCACCCCGTGGAAATCGAGTCGGTGGAACTGTCGTGGCGCGACTATTACAACAATGCCGACCGCAAGATTCCCCTTGTGGCATCGGGCACCGGCTACCGCTACAGCGACATTGACAATTACTCGCCCGCAACACACTATGCCGGCATAGAGCTTGACGCCGACGCCTCGATAATACGTCTGCGCAGAGACATGGTACACATAGCATGGAGCAACAACCGCCCTGCCCTACGCACCGACGATGCAATCAACGCCTACACGTTCACCATCAAGCTGCGGCATATCGACGCGGCTGCCGACGAGCCTTCGGCCCGGGCAACGGTTGTCATCGCACAGATACCGGCCATCTACATCACCACGCAATACACCGCGAGCAATCGCCGGTTCATCAACAACCAGAATACCACATACCGCACAAACATCGGCTCGTGGTGGAACCCGGAATATATATACAAAGGATATGTCACTACTAACAATTCATATCCTAACGATGCGACCCAGCGGAGATTTTGGCTCGGCTCATACCACAATGACGACTATGTAAAGAACAAAAACACCTACATTCTGACAATATCGAAATTTGCCACTGACGACAACTACATCATAGCCGACCCCCGCACGCGCAATGTCGACAATCTAAACGAGAGCAACTTATCTGCTTCCGCCACGGCATCATGGAGCATGGAGGACGACACCAAGTCCCAGTTAGAGCACTACTACCCTGCCGACCGCGATGCCTCCAAGACCCGGTTCATAGCACCGCAGCTGCGGGTAGCCTCGCAATGGGGCGTCACGTACCAGATATCACGCACAGGCGCCGAGCGGCGCTGCGCCTCCTATCAGGAGGACGGTCGTCCCGCCGGCAGATGGCGACTCCCTACTGCTGCCGAGATTGAATACATAAGCCGTCTGTCAAACAAACAGTATATACCATATCTGTTCGGCTCAAGCGGGGAAACAGCCAACTACTGGTGCGCGTCGGGTGGCATCGACGTCGACAACGACACTGACAACCCGTCGGTCACTATTGTCGAGACTAACGATAGCGAACGACGTGCCGTGCGTTGCGTCTACGACGAGTGGTTCTGGACCACCGATACCCTTACCAACGCCAATAAAGGAAGATTCAGATGGGGCGACCGCGCCCGCTCAACAAACGGAAACTGACAATGAAACTCATATACAGCATATTGATATTACTCATGGCACTGCTGCCGACGGCGTGCACCGACGCGGGAGAGCCCGATTTGCCACAGCCCGTGCCGGCGGAGGGCACGCCAGTCGACCTCGTCACGGGAGCCATGTTCCCCGAAATGAAATTCGGCCGCAGTTCGCGTGCCATGAACGACGAGCCGACCGTCGACGAGCTGCTCAACTCGCTGAAAGTAAATCTCTTTGTTTTCGACCAGTCGGGCGTGATGCTCCAGTTCATAGGACCCGACGACATATCGATTGTCAATATCGACACCGAGAGCAAGCACGTATATTTCAAAGTGCACAACATATACAGCTCGTCGCGTCCGCGCAGGCTGCATTTCGTAATCACGTCGGCCGACGACCTGCATGCCGTTGACGGCGGCGAGTATATCACGGCCATGGCGAGCGAAACCACCACTATGCCAGCCCTCGTAGTGGCCGACGGCACAGACGCCTACTGGGGAGTCAGGGAGGTGGAAAGCATCACCGAGAACATGACGCTCGATATCAAGCTGATACGTAATTTCGTGAAACTCAACGTAAGGAGCACGGCCGACGGGAGCGTGTTCCGCCTGCTCGGCTACACGGTTGTCAACCGTCCGTCGCGCGGCACGATTGCTCCTTACATTTACCGCGACCATCTCTTTGCCTCGTTTCTCAACCCCGACAACTCACTGATTGACTATGAAGACATCATAGCACAGGGATATTACGGCGTAAACCCGTCAGGCAGCGACCTGTCGATGACGCATACCACGGAGAGCGAGGTACAGGCCGAACTGACGGCATCGGAGGCTCAGCTGGCAGCAGGCGCCGAAGACACGCCATGCTACATATACGAACGTTCCCAGAGTTCGGTTACCTCGGCCGGCAACGGGGTGATGGTGACATATATGATTGTATCGGGCGAATACAAGGGTAAGAAATGCTACTACAAGATTGACATCGGACACGACAAGGAGGGAAAGTTCGGGTTCTACGACCTGCTGCGCAACTTCCAGTACACGGTTGAAATAACCGAAGTGGGAGGCGAGGGCGCGCCCACGCTACGCGATGCTATGAACGGCGCGGCCCACAACAACCTGTCGGCTTCGGTCGTCACCCGCGACCTTTTCTCCATCGGTTATGAGGGGGAGCAGATCGAGGTAAGTTCCACAAGGGTCATATTCACCGAGAAAGGCGTCAATTATGCGTTGCGGTTCCGCTATACCACCCCCGCGGGAATTCCTTTTGACCCTACTAAGCTGAAAATATACGACATAACCGACGAAGCTGTGGAATATGACATGGGCGGCGTATCGGCCGGCTCGGAAAAGAGCATCGGCCTGAAGGGTGAGGTGATAGAAAGCGCGTCGCTGACAAAGGATGCCGACGGCTGGTACGTGCTCCATATTTCGACGGGCGACATACCCTCCGACAGCCGACGCATGGAGCAAAACATAAGGGTCTACTATACGGGAAGCCCCGCCGGACTGGGACGCACGGTGACGCTGATGCTGCGCCGTCCGTGGGAGTTCGGCAATGTCAGCGCCTCATCGCCGGCAAGCGGTATCGGGAGCGGCATGACTCTCGATTTCAGCATACCGTCGGGACTGTCGCAGTCGCAATTCCCGCTGACCATCACCTTTGAGAGCGACAAACAGAACATCTACGGGCTCAACGGCTCGCCGCTGTCGGTTGCGACGGGACGGTCGTCGTTCGCGGGCGCCACGACCGACGATGTCATACTCTACGAATGGCGCATCGAGTGGGCCGACTACCACCATGACAACGGCACCGACGGCGGCCAATATACCGCATCGTTCAGGATGAACACCACGTCGGCCGACGACCTCGCATTCAGCACCGCGGGAATCGACGCCGCCGCCATTGCCGGAAGGACTGCCAACAACGGCACGCGCAATTTCTGCATACGCATTGCCAACAAAGGCCAGAAATATATACAGCCGCAATATGTCAACATCACGCGCCGTTAACCTGCTTATAGCCCTGTTGGCGGCACTGTGCTCGTGCAGCGGCCGCACGCAAAGCATTGAAGACAAGGGCAATCCCGACCCGTTGCGCGACAGGATTGCCACCTATTGGGACAGCACCGGCATCAACGCCATGGACGAAAACATGCGCGAGCAAAGCATCGTGGACTACCTTTACATAGTGCAGCACGCCGACAGCACCACACGCCGCGAAGCGTGGCATGCGCTCAACATACAGCTTGGCAACAGCCTTGACCGCACCGTCTCCGACTACCTCGGCGACCCCGGGTCACCTCTATATGCACCCGCGATGCTCGATGAATACCTCGTCAGCCTGCTCTCGGAAACGGGCACTGACGATACGACACGCGCACGTGCGGAATATCTGTTGGAAAACATACGCAAAAACCGTCCCGGCGACGTGATTGCCGACCTGCCGGTAGTATGCGCCGACGGTACGGTCACGTCGCTCCACAACCTTATCGCCGGCACAGCAGTTTCGGGCACGGGAAATACCGGAGGGACTGTCTCGGGAGATGATAATACCACGGGGGCGTCCCGCCCCTGCCCCACTCATGGTTACCTCATTATATTCTATGACCCGGAATGCGATTCATGCGACGAGACGATTGACGCATTGTCAGCCCACACTCCCGCCAACCATACAATAATAGCGATAAGCGTGACCGACGCCGTAAAACCCCTCCCGTCCGACTGGATTTCAACCCGTGCTGCTGACCCCGACGCCCTCGACGAAGCCTTCTACCACCCATCGCTCCCCGCAATCTACACCGTCACCCCCACTGCCACCATCATAGAGCGTCACTGACCCCATCGGCATTATTACATCATTTTTATCTGCTTTTTACGCGCATTGATACGATATTCAGCGGTTTTGTGGGGAGATGACAAAATAAATTGGTAACTTAGCGCGTTAATTTAAATGATGAAATACGGGCTTTTCACACGAACCATTGTCGCTTTGGCAACAATCGCACTGATTGCTGCCTTTTCGTCGTGTTCGCTGAAGAAGAACACCGCCGCCTCGCGGCAGTACACGGCGTTCATCACCCGCTACAACATCTACTACAACGGCGACAAGCACTACAAGGAGACTCTCGACGAGATGGAAAAGAAATATGAGGACGACTACTCGCGCCTCGTGTTCACCCACCCCGCCGAAGCACGCGCCGACCAGCACGCGCCGCAGCCGTCGGGCGATTTCACCCGCTCGATAGAGAAGGCGCAGAAGGCCATTCAGGTACGCTCCATCAAGAAAAAACCGGCACGAAAAGCGGGCAAAGCCTCCGACCCGGAATACAAGGCTTGGATGAAGCGCGACGAGTACAACCCCTTCCTCCACAACGCATGGATGATGATGGGGCGCTCGCAGTTTCTCAACGGCGATTTCCTCGGGGCGGCGTCGACATTCTTCTACATTACGAAGCATTTCACGTGGCTGCCGCAGACCGTCACCGAGGCCAAGATATGGCAGGCGCGCAGCTATTGCGCCATCGACTGGCTTTTCGAGGCGGAAATGATACTCACCCGCATCAAGCCCGACGAACTTACCGACAAGAACCTCAAGTATCTCTACAACCTGACTTTCACCGATTTCTATATCAACTCCAACAAGCCGAAAGAGGCGATACCATACCTCGTGGAGGCGGTTGCGGCATCCGGAGGCGCGCAGAAAACACGTCTCAACTTCCTGCTCGGGCAGCTCTATACGCTTGCGGGGGAGAAACAGCTTGCCTACAAGGCATTCGACAAGGCGGGGTCGTCGGCATCGGCAACCTACCGCACGAAATTCAATGCCCGCATCAAGCAGAGCGAGGTGTTCGAGGGGGAGGACATCACATCCGAAGTCAAGGCTTTGCGCCGCATGACCCGCTACGACCGCAACAAGGACTATCTCGACCAGATATACTACGCCATCGGCAACCTCTACCTGTCGCGCCGCGACACCACGCAAGCCATAGCCAACTACGAGGAGGCGGCCAAAAGCTCGACCCGCAACGGCATCGACAAGGCGATGACGCTGCTTACGCTCGGAGGGCTGTACTACGACCTCGGCGACTACGTCAAGGCGCAGCCGTGCTACTCGGAGGCACTGCCGCAGGTGCCCGACACCTACCCCGACTACAAGGCGCTGAAACGCCGCTCCGACTATCTCGACGAACTCGCCGTCTACGCCCAGAACGTAACCCTGCAGGACTCGCTGCTGCGGCTGTCGTACATGACGCCCGAGGAGCAGACCGCCGTGGCCGAACGCCTCATCGCCGAACTCAAGAAGAAGGAGGCCGAGGAAGCCGAGCAGGCACGCCGCGAGGAGATGCGCGCCAACCAGGCTGCACAGGGCGACCCGTTCGGCGGCAACGCGTCGTCGCCCACCACATTCACCATGAACAGCGACAATTCATGGTATTTCTACAACCCGTCTACCGTGACCGCCGGCAAGACCGACTTCCAGCGGCGCTGGGGCTCGCGAAAGCTCGAGGACGACTGGCGCCGCCGCAACAAGGCGTCGTACGCGTTTGAATCGGCCGACAACGCCGACAACGAGGATGAGGAGGAGGTATCGCCCGACGATAGCGGGGATAACACCGACGAGGGGGAGGATACCGAAGCGGGCGAACGCAAAAACGACCCGCACTACGTGGAATATTACCTCAGCCAGATACCCAAGAACGACCAGGAGCGCATGGTGGCCAACGATGTCATACAGGAAGGCCTGTACAACATGGGTATCATACTGAAGGACAAGCTGGAGGATTTCCCCGCCGCGCGCACGGAGTTTGACCGGCTGCTTACCCGTTACCCCGACAATGTGTACCGTCTCGACACCTACTACAACCTCTATCTGATGGCTGTGCGTGAAGGCAATATGGCCGAGGCCGAGAAATGGCGCAATCTGATAGTCAACGACTTTGCCGACTCCCCCTACGGACGCGCCATGCGCGACCCGCGCTACATAGAGAACCTGCGGCTGATGGATGCCCGTCAGGACGAACTGTACGAAACTGCTTATCAGGCGTATATCGACAATGACAACGCTGCCGTGCACCGCGCCTACGATGAGATGAGCCGCGATTTCCCCATGAGCAAACTGATGCCGAAATTCATGTTTATCAACGCATTGGCCTACGTGACGGAGAACAAGCCGGAGCAGTTCAAGGAGGCGCTGACCGAGATGCTGCAACGCTATCCCGACACCGACCTCACGCCCTACGCCGCAGCATACGTGAAGGGACTCGACGCCGGCAGGAAACTCAACTCCGGAAGCGCCAACATGCGCGGCATGCTGTGGGAGACGCGTCTCGGCGACGAATCCGCCGCACCCGACGCCGACAATCCCCTCGAATTTGACCTCAACCCCGACGACGAGCAGCTTTTCATACTCCTCTACCCCACCGACAAGGTGGCTCCCAACCAGTTGCTCTACGACATAGCGCGTCATAATTTCACCTCGTTCGTAGTCAAGGATTTCGACCTCGAACAGATGAATTTCGGGCGTCTCGGACTACTGATTATCAAGCCGTTTGCCAATGTGGCCGAAATCAACCACTACCGCAGCGTCCTACAGGCCGACGCCGCGCTGCAGCTGCCGGCTGAGGTGCGCCCCGTAGTGATAAGCGCCAAAAACTTCGACATGCTGCTTAAGAGTGGCGGCTCCTTCGAAGACTATTTCCGCTATGTCGAGGACAAGACCTACCGCGACACCGAGGAACGTGTGCTCCCGCCCGAATTCTTCGGGCCATCGGATGGCATAGTCGAAGAGAACGAAAGCGAGCCTGAGCAGGCTGAGCAGGAGCAGGAGCAAGCAGAGCAGAGCACTCAGAGCTCTCAGAGTACTCCGAGTTCTCAGAGTTCTCCGACAAGTCCGACCGGTCAGACAGGTCAGACTGAGAGCGAGCCGCCGGCCGCGAATGCGGTCGAGCCGGCTACGACGGCGCCCGCTCCGCAGACACCGCCGACGCTGCCGACACCGCAGCCTCAACCTCAGCCTGCGCCGGTACCAACTGCGCCGGCACCGGCCACCCCGGCGACTACCCCGGCTACCCCCACGCCTCCCGCCCCCGCACCGGCTCCGAAGCCAGCTCTTCCGGAATATCCCGCGGGGTCGGAAGGCGACGATGACCCTCTCCTCGATTAAACTCAACTTTTACTCCAACCTCTAACCACGATAACGTCAATGAGCGCAAACCGAATACTTTGGGCCGACGATGAGATTGACCTCCTCAAGCCCCATATCATGTTCCTCAAAGCCAAGGGCTACGACCTCGTCACGGTCAACAACGGCCGCGACGCCCTCGAACTCGCCCAAAGCGAACATTTCGACCTCATCATCCTTGACGAAAACATGCCCGGCCTTACCGGTCTGGAGACACTGCAGCGCATCAAGCAGTCGGCTCCGACTACTCCCGTAATCATGATTACCAAGAGCGAGGAGGAGAACATCATGGACCAGGCTGTAGGCAACAACATAGCCGACTACCTCATCAAGCCGGTCAACCCCAACCAGATACTGCTTTCCATCAAAAAGAACCTCCACTCCGAACGCCTCGTATCGGAGCAGGCTTCGACCGACTACCGCCAGGAGTTCGCCAACATTTCGTCGATGATATCGCAGGCCGCGACCCTCGACGACTGGATGCGCCTGTACGAGAAACTGACATTCTGGGAGATGAAGCTCGCCGCGGCCGATACCGCGATGGACACCATGCTCGAGATGCAGCGGGAGGAGGCCAACACGGAGTTCTACAAATTCGTCAAACGCAACTACGAGGACTGGCTGTCGGGCGACGACCGTCCGACAATGTCCGACACCATATTCCGCAAAAGCATCTTCCCGATGCTCGACAAGGGGGAGAAGGTGTTTTTCGTGCTCGTCGACAATTTCCGCCTCGACCAGTGGCAGATGGTAAAGCCGTTGCTGGCCGACACGTTCACGTTTGAGGAGAGCCTCTACACGTCGATACTGCCCACTGCCACGCAATATGCGCGCAACGCCATCTTCTCCGGACTTATGCCCATACAGATTGCGAAGCTGTTTCCCGACCTGTGGGTCGACGAGGAGGAAGAGGAGGGGAAGAACCTCAACGAGGCGCCGCTCATAGCCACGCAGTTCGAGCGCTTCCGCCGCCAGTGCCGTTTTTCCTACAACAAGCTCAACGACTCGTCGGCGTGCGAGCGCCTCATACGCGATTTCAACAATCTGCTTGTCAACGACCTCAATGTCGTGGTGGTCAACTTCATCGACATGCTGTCGCATGCCCGCACGGAGTCGAAGATGATACGCGAACTTGCCTCCAACAACGCGGCCTACCGCTCTATCACCGAGTCATGGTTCCGCCACTCCAACATCATCGACCTGTTCCGGCTTATCGCCTCAAAGGGCTACAGGATAGTGCTTACCACCGACCATGGCACAATCCGCGTCGAGAATCCGATAAAGGTAATCGGCGACAAGAACACCAACACCAACCTGCGCTACAAGGTAGGCAAAAACCTTGACTACAACCCAAAGCAGGTGTACGAAATCAAGCGTCCCGACCGCTACGGCCTCCCCTCGCCCAACGTGTCGTCGACCTACATCTTCGCTGGCAAACGCGACTTTTTCGCCTACCCCAACAACTACAACTACTACGTGCAATACTACACCGGCACGTTCCAGCACGGCGGCATCTCCATGGAGGAGATGCTCGTGCCGCTGATAACGCTGTCGCCGAAATAAATCCGACCGGCTAATCTACAATAGCTATATTAGCTATACTATCCACTCTAAACATCACTGACAATGAAAACAATAACAATCTCATCGCTCGACAACATCGACGAAGCCGCCCGCGAGTTCATCACACTGATGGGCGACCGCACCGTATTTGCATTCTACGGCGAAATGGGCGCCGGAAAGACCACTTTCATCAACGCGCTGTCGCGTGCGCTCGGCGTGGAGGATGACGCCACCGGTTCCCCCTCCTTCGCCATCGTCAACGAATACCGCTCCGACACCACCGCCGAACTCATCTACCACTTCGACCTCTACCGCCTCGAAAGCGTGGAAGAAGCTCTCGACCTCGGCGTCGAAGACTACTTCGACTCGGGCGCCCTCTGCCTCATCGAATGGCCCGAACGTATCGACGACATCCTCCCCGACGACACCGTAAAGGTAACCGTCAAGGTCAACGACGACGGCTCGCGTACCCTGACGGTAGAAGACTGAATTGCCGGCAAAAATATCCTCACTGTAGGGCTGCTCACCGGAGCAGCCGTTAATTCAGTATCGCTCATGTACGCGGTTAAAAACCGCGTCTACTATATGCCGCTCGCCAAGTAGTAGCCGCGGTTTTTAACCGCGGTAATCGCAATTTAAAAATTTTATGAATATCATCGAACTCGAGGAAACCGCCTCGACCAATACGTATCTGCGCGGAATGACTGATGCGCCCCACGCCACGGTCATCGCCGCACGCCGTCAGTCGGCCGGACGCGGACAGCGCGGCAACACGTGGGAGTCGGAACCTGACGCCAACCTGACCTTCTCCATCCTTGTGCGTCCCGCCGGTATCCCTCCGGTCAAACAGATGGCGATATCGCGCGCCGTGTCGCTCTCCATAGTGCGCTGGCTCGACCGCTATCTCCCCGACGGCATGGAGGCGTCAATAAAGTGGCCCAACGACATCTACGTAGGCGACCGCAAGATTTGCGGCATACTCATCGAACACGTGCTGACCGCCGGGCGCATCGAGCGTACCGTAATAGGCGCCGGCATCAACATCAACCAGAAGGCATTTTACTCCGATGCCCCCAACCCCGTGTCGCTGACACAGCTGACCGGCCTCACCTACCCCCTCGACAGCATGCTCCGCGAAGTGACAGCCGACATCATATCACTCGTAGAAGCCGAAGACCGCGCCGGCGGTGACCTCACCGCAACCGACTACATGTCGCGTCTGTGGCGCCGCGACGGCTATCACCCCTACCGCGATGCCGCAGGCGACTTCACCGCCCGCATAGCCGACGTAGCCCCCGACGGCACCCTCACCCTCCTCCGCCCCGACAACACCCTCTCCCGCTACGCCTTCAAAGAAGTCACGGCGATACTGTAACACAATTTTTAAACTGAACGAATATGCGTATCGATATACTTACTGTACTTCCTGAGATGTTTGAGTCGCCGCTGGGATGCTCGATATTGAAACGTGCCCAACAGAAAGGGCTTGTGGAATTCGGCATCCACAATCTGCGCGACTATTCCACCAACAAGCACCGCAAGGTCGACGACTATCCTTTCGGCGGCGAGGCGGGCATGGTGATGCAGATTGAGCCGATTGACCGCTGCATCGCTGCTCTTAAGGCCGAACGTGACTACGACGAGGTGATTTTCACGTCGCCCGACGGCGAGCTTTTCGACCAGCCGATGGCCAACTCTATGTCCATGCTCGAAAATATCATCATACTTTGCGGCCACTACAAGGGTATTGACTACCGTATACGCGAACATCTCATCACCCGCGAGATTTCGGTCGGCGACTACGTGCTGACGGGGGGCGAGCTCCCCGCCATCATCATTTCCGACGCCATCGTGCGCCTTATACCGGGCGCCATAGGCGACGAACAGAGCGCGCTCAGCGACTCTTTTCAGGACAATCTGCTTGCACCGCCCGTCTACACCCGTCCGGCCGACTACAAAGGCTGGCGCGTGCCCGACATACTCCTCTCGGGCCACGAAGCCCGCATCAGCGAATGGCGCCACGAGCAAGCCGTAGAGCGCACGCGCCGCCTCCGCCCCGACCTGCTGAAATAACCCGCCATTCAACAACCGAACAAGAGATTTTTATATTTAAACAACAGGACAAAAGCCTCGACAGGAGCACAATTTAATATTTTTTGTGCTCCTGTCTTTTTGTTTTTTATTTAAACAAAAGAACAAAGGAACAAATGACCGGATACATTATAATAAAACTCTTTTTATTATAATGTGCTCCTGTGCTTTTGTTTGATAAAAAATTACCTAAGAATACAGGAGAGGGAGTAAGACAACATTGCAAAATGAATCATGATTTAAGTGAAAATATGTTTATTATGGATAATTTTAACTCATAAATTGCTAATATATGTTAAATATAAGATTTTTTATTTGAAAAATTATGTTTTATAACATAAAAGTTATACCTTTGCATCAGTTTTTCATGGTATTAGATTTAAGGTAAGAAGATTATTCGTCGAGACGACGAGTAATTTTTTTTTGCAGTAAATTCTAATTTCGTAAATTTGCATCTCACGATGCCGCAATGACATGCCGGGCATGAGTCACACAGCCTGACATGGCGGCGGCTAAACTATCGGAAGCTCTCAGGCGTTGAATTTCTGATAGAGTTCCAACTATAAAAAAACAAAACAATAATATGGAAACAACAAGACAAGCCAAAATAGCCCGCCTTCTCCAGAAGGAACTGAGCGAGATATTCCGTCAGCAGACATCGAAAACCCACGGCGTAATCGTATCGGTAAGCAACGTACGCGTGACTCCCGACCTGAGCCTCGCAAGAGTCTACCTGTCGGTATTCCCCTCGGAAAAGGGTGAGGAAATCCTCAACAACATCAACAACTCCACCAAGACCATACGCTACGAACTGGCGCAAAAAGTTCGTTTCCAGCTACGCAAGACTCCCGAACTGGCATTCCACCTCGACGACTCCCTCGACTATATCGAGCGCATCGACAACCTGCTCAAGAAGTAATACATCAATAATAGGGCATATCCGTGCGGACGTTGCAAAAAGAGCAGCGTCCGCACTTCTTTTATATAAATTTGATTTCAATATTTGACTTTTTTTGACAAAATGCATTGTAATGTTATATTTTTTTAGTAATTTTACAATCTCTACCGTGGAGTATCGACACAGTGCATCTGACAATTTAACCAAATACGATAAAAATTTATGAGAAAGCTCCTGTTTTTACTGTTAATCTCTCTTGGAGTATTAACTCAAATGAGTGCTCAGACTGTTTATGAGCAGCAATTTTCAAGCGCATCAAGCATTAACGATTTCACGATATTCCACAACGGCAGCGGAACAAAGGACTGGGAATACAGATCCGGGTATCTCCAATTTTGGGATTACCGTTACACCGATGTTGAAGCATGGGCTATCACACCGGGAATAAGTTTGGAGTCTGAGAAAATATATCAGCTGTCGTTTGAAACATGGAATAGCGGCACGCACGAACTATACGTCTATCTCGAAACCACCAATAATAAGGACGAAATAGACATCAGCAATCAGGATTTCCTGATACATGAAACTATAACGGCCACCAGTTCCTCAAAACTAACCAAGGCCCTCAAATTTTCTGTGCCAACCACAGGCACCTACTACTTAGGATTTGTCGACAAAGAGGAACTCACAACATCAAACAACTTGTATCTTGACAATATCAAAGTCATTGAAGTAGTTGAAGCGCCCAACGCCGTCACAGGCCTTACCGCCACAGCCGCCGAAAACGGAGCCATGAGCGCCATACTGACATGGACTAACCCTGCCACCACCGACATGGGGAACGCACTGAGCGAGATTTCAAAGATAGAAGTTTACCGCGGCACCACCTCTTACAAAACCGAATTGGTATATACACTTACCGACAGCAAATACCTGACACCCGGAGCGGAAATATCATTTACCGACGAGGCTGTTGAGTCGAGAGGCGTAAACTACTACGAAGTGGTAGTTTACGCCGGCGAGGGTACATCGCCGGTCGTGTCGGTCAAGAGCCCGTGGATTGGTCCGGACAGCTCGCTGAAAGCGCTCGGCACGGTGAAAGCGTCGGTCAACGGCGACAACAACGTTGTGCTCGACTTCGCGATACCCGAAGGCAGCAACGGCGCTTACGTCAATCCCGCCGACGTGGCATTCAAGATTGAAAGAAAATTGTCAAGCAGTTACTCATATACCGTCATCGATGCCGCATACAACGGTGCGCTGCCGTATATCGACACTACAGCCGAGCCATTCAACATCTACACATACCGCGTGAGCACCATTTACAACGGCTCAACAGGCTCAGCAAAAACATCAAACGATGTGACAGTGGCAGGCGTGGCTACGGTGCCCTACAAGCAAGGATTTGACGACAAAAACACGTTCAGTTTCTTCACGACATTCAACGGTGGCACCGGCCTGACAAGCAAATGGACATACTACAGCTACAATATCCGCTACTACAACGGCGGACGCTATGGCGACACCTCGGCCGACGCATGGACAATCACACCGAAAATCAGCCTTGAGGCCGGCAAAGTGTACCGTCTGAACTACGACGCCTGGATATCGACAGCGGGCGAAGCCAACTACAAAGACCTATTCGTGACAATAGGTACCGAACCTACCGCCGAAGCCCAGACGGTGCTCAACGAAGAGAATGCCACCGTGTCAAACCTTTCATCGGCTACCGATGAAAAGACCCGTTCGATCATCATCAAAGTGACTGAGGACAACGATTACAACATCGGTTTCCACGTGTACGGACAGACGAGCACCGCCTATATCTATCTGGACAACATATCGCTTGAAGAAATAGTCGAAGTGCCTGCCGCTGTCGCCGACCTCACAGTCACCCCCGACGCCGGCGCACAGCTTGAGGCACTCGTGGCATGGACCAACCCGACACTCACCAACGCCGGCGGCGAACTTACCGAAATCAGCAAGGCCGAGCTGCTCCGCGACGGAGTGGTAATCTACACAAAAGATAATCCCATTGCCGGCGACAAGGAGACTTACACCGACAATGATGCCGCCCTGACAGCCGGTAACCACACGTATACCGTGCTTACCTACATAGGCGAAAACGCATCGGAAGCCTCCAATGAAGCCACCGTATGGATTGGTCCCGACGACCTGAAAGCAGTGGAAAATGCGAAAGCCGAGCTTACCGAAGACGGCACATCGGTCACCGTCAGCTTCGATACCTTTGACCCCGCCACCGGCGGCGCTAACGGCGGCTATATCGGCGAAGTGACGTACAAGGTGGTACGTATGCCCGACGAAGCGGTCATAGCGGAAGCCGCCGAAGGCAGCCCTGTCGTCGACGACACCATCGAAGGCCTGTCGCTCGGAGCGTATTATTACGAGATAACAGTGGTACGCGGCGCCGAGGAGAGTGATGCGGCTGCAACCGGTAAGATAGTGCTTGGCGACGCTATAACGCTCGGCAACGGCGAGACATACAGTTTTGATTTCTCAAACGGCGATTTCTTTGATTTGTGGACTTCTTATCAGGACGAGACAATAACCAGGGCATGGAGTTACAGCAACACCAACAAACGCATCGAATCATCATATTATAAAGCCGTTGTGTTCACCCCCAAATTCAAACTATACGAAGGCAATTACGAGCTGGAATATTATGCATGCCTGTCAAGCGGGCGTTATCCCTCCGGTTTGACTGTTTTCCTCGCCACCAATACAACTACATCTGTCAATCCTGACGAAACCGAAGCCAATGCACTTGACGAGGACGTTCCGGAAACGACTGTCATCTCAAACAAAACTTTGGACGGAGCCATGATGACGAAATATACCGATGAGTTCAATGTCGGCAAATATCATACATATTATATCGGATTTCAACATAATCCCGGCGACGGCATGTTGCCGCAGGTTTATGTTCAGGACGTCAAGCTGACCGCCAAAAACGTGACCGGCGTAGAGAATGTCGGCACAGGCAACAACGGCATGGCATACGACATGGCCGGAGAGGCATTGATTACGCCGGAAGGAGCATCGGTCGAGATATACGGCATCGACGGCAAGCTCGTACTGGCGACGGTGTCCGACGGACGTGTATCGCTGTCTAATCTTGTACACGGCGTGTATGTGGTACGCATCGGAGCAGACACATTCAAGTTTATCAAATAAATAATCACATTCACATTCGCTATGACCGGGCGAAGGCTTTTGAAGCCGGAGTCCGGTCATAAAGCGTCAATCAAACCAATTACACATAGAATATGAAAGACAGAAAGAGATTAATCCTCGGAGTACCTGTCGCATTGGCCGCATTGTGTGCGATGTCGCAATATCCCGAAATGCGTGTGACCGGTAACGCCGACGGACGCATTGTTGAAAAACCGTCGATAAAGGTAAATGCCCGGAGAGCATTGGCCGTGCCTCAGGCTGGAAGCGACCTGAAAGCGTCGTTCACAATACGCGGCGCCGGCGTGGAACAAACCGTATGGTACGAGGATTTCGAGACTTCGGCCACGCTCCCCGAAGGTTGGAGCACCGACCAGACTACAAAGACCGTGTGGAGCCTGAAAAAACCGACAAGCACATACAGTGATGCGGGAAACGCCCGCTCGCTCTATGTAGAGGGCGATTACCGCGCGTACAACCGTGAAATATCGTCGGCTACGTCAGCGCCGTTCGAAGTTCCAGACGAGGCGATGCTGCGCGCACAAATCTATTATTCCATCAATTATGACGATTACTGTCGCCTGATAATAAGCGTATCGGCCGATGATTTCGAGAATGACATCACCGAGATATGGAACAGCAAGGACGGCACCGGTGACAAAACCGCGCACTGGCACGCGGTTGAAACCTCTTTGGCGAAATATGCCGGTAAAACAGTAAGACTGCGTTTCACCTACAGCTGGGGTGCGAAAGACGAGAGTTTCAAGACCGGAGGATACATGGGATACTTCTACATCGATGGAATAGCCGTGACTGCCCCCGGAACCGTGGACGGTATAAATGTCACTACGGGCGAGACTATTGATTTTGTCGACACATCGACAGGCGGCATCACGTCATGGGAATGGTCGTTCCCCGGGGCAACACCGGCCACCTCGACCGAAAAGAACCCTACCGTATATTATACTCTCGACGGTGCGTATGACGTGAGCCTGACAGTGACCGACGGTGAGGGGCATCGCTCTACGGCGACACTTCCGGCATTTGTAACCGTGACAGGTTACGAACCTACGGCCCGCATGTCGGTTTCCGACGGATTCAGATACCTGTCAACGCTTTGCCCGATGGTAGCGCCTTTAGCCGATGTCACATTTACCGACGCTTCGGAGGGTTATCCGACGGAGCATTCGTGGAAGTTCATAAAATACAATGACAACACCGGCGCTTTGGTCACTTCGGAAGAGAAAGAGGGAGCGGAAGTCAGCAAGTCATTCCAATACCTGCACAATTGGGACATCGAGCATACTGTCTCGAACCAACACGGCACATCGAAAGTCACCGAGACCGTAAGCGCCGAGTATTCAGGCAATATCACAAACTTCCGCAGCGGAGATTTCGCCACGACATTCGACCTTGAGGGACGTGGCACCTTCCCCGGCAACAACAGGATGAAAATAACCAAGTTCGCCGAGAAATTCTCGAAGCCTACGACACCGTTGATGGTAGAGGGCGTCAACGTATATTTCGCCACAGCCAAGGCCGACCAGGTAGCCGACCAGATAGCCAACATCGGCGTGCATCTTTATACGAGTGAAAACGGCCTTCCGGGGGAGTGCCTTGACTCGTGGTGGTGGCAGATAAGCGACCTTGACGCATCGAGCGACGCTTCGGTGGGCACATGGTTCCCGTTCCCCGAACTTCCTGTAGTCGACGATGAGTTTTTCATCGTAATCGACGGCTTCACCGACCTTTATGAAGATACCGACGTATCAATCTATATGGCCGATTTCCGGGGTGAACATAACACCGCCTACATGTACAAAGACAATAGCTGGGTAGATGTAAGCACCTATTTCCCTGCAGGCCGCAACCATACGTCACTTCTTGCAGTGCCCTCGGTAAGCCACTCGGTAATGGCTTCGGCCACCGGCGACGAACCCGTGCTGACATTCAACGCAAAAGGAGGCAAAAAAGAATTCTCCCTATTCTCGTTCTTAGGCTACAAAAGCCCTGTTGAGACAGGAGCTGACTGGTGCCGTGTCACAAACGAGCCCAACGGGATGACCGTCGACAACCTTGCCATTGAATGTGAACCGCTGCCTGACGGGACACCGGATCGCGAGACAACTGTCACGCCTACCGACGGCCACTCTGTATATACCATTACGGTGCGTCAGGTCAAGGACAGCGGCATCAAAGGCATTGAAGCCGACAGCGACCCGGTACTGTTTGTGACAGACGGATTGCGCGTAAGTGCGGCCGACGGCACTGAAATCACGCTTTACACGGTTCAGGGAGCCAGATTGGCTTCAGGCATTACCGTAGAGGCACCGTCGGCCGGCATGTATATCGCAGTGGCTGAGGGCAAAGCCGTTAAGATGCTGCTCAAGTGACGGAATCGGACAGGTCGGACTTGTCGGACGCGTCTGACCTGTCCGACAGATCTGACCCATCCGGCCCGTAAGTTCCTTTTGTAAGCGACTTATTTTTATAATTCATTGTAAATTGATAATTTTGCAGGGTAATTACCCTGCAAAATTATTTTATATACGTTTTGAGCCGCCGGTCATTATCCATACGCATTGCGTTGCGCTATCTATTTTCACGCAAGAGCCACGCCGCCGTCAATGTGCTGTCGTATATTTCGATGGCAGGAGTAGCTATCGCCGCTACGGCGATGGTGATAGTGCTGTCGGTGTTCAACGGGTTCTATGATTTCACGGCGCAGAAAATATCACGGTTCAGCGCGCCGCTTGTGGTGACGCCCGTGGAGGGTAAGACAATAGCCGATGCCGACTCCCTTACATCGGTCATAGCCGCCGCGGAGGGGGTGGCGAGCGCTGCCCCGACGATAACCGAACGCGCTTTCGCCGTAGCCGGCGACCGTCAGGCGCCTTTGGTGATATGCGGAATCGCCCCTGAGGGGATAACGGCACGTTCGCTCCCCGAGGTAACTATCGACGGCACCCCGATGCTGATATATGATGATGAAGAGCTGCCCAACACTGCAATCTCGTCGGTAGGGGTGGCCAATACGCTACGTGCGTTCCCTTCAATACCGGTCGATGTCAGGATATACGAGCCGCGACGCCATTCACGCGTTAATCCGGCCAATCCGTTAGCGGCGTTCCGCTGCGATTCGGTAGTCATCACGGCTGTATACCGTATCGACCAGAATGAATTTGACAATGACTATCTGTTCGTGCCGCTTCAGTTCGCGCGCAATCTCTTAGGGTATACTACTGAAGCGTCGGCAATCGAGATAGACGCTACTGCAGGCACCGATATAAGCCGTCTGCGCGACAGGCTCTCCAAGCTCATCGGCCCGTCATACAAAGTGGCCGACCGCATGGAGCAACAGCATGATGCATTCCGCATGATCAACGTGGAGAAATGGATTACGCTCGTGATGCTGACATTTATCCTCGTCGTGGCCACGTTCAACGTCCTGGCCATAATGTCAATCATGATTATTGAAAAGCGTGGCAACAGCGCCATTTTAGCCTCATTGGGCGCCACCTCAGGCACTATAGCGGGCATATACGGGTGGCTGAGCATGCTGATTACCACAATTGGAGGCATTGTCGGGATAATTTTCGGCGTGGCGCTGTCACTGCTGCAGCAATGCTTCGGATTTATCAAACTCGGGGCCGACGACCCGTCGCAGCTTTCCATCGACGCCTACCCCGTAAGCGTCGCGGCAAGCGACATAGCTGTCGTAGCAGCCGTAATCATCGGCATAGGCTTCCTCACTGCCCTCATAACCCGCTTCCTGCTCCGCGGCACAAAATAACCGTCGTGTAGTTACTACGGGGGCGAGACGCCCCCGCTCCACTCAATCCGGTTTAATACAAGTGTTCTGTCAGGAGGTGATAGAGAGGGGTGTCAATTGCGCGGAGGGGTTGCATGACGAAGTCGCGTTGGAGGGCGCGGGGATGGGGAAGTGTCAGTTTTTCAGTTGTGATTTCTATAAGGTTATGCAGTGTGCCATCTTCTTCTGCCGTGGCGCAGGCTATTATGTCAATGTCGATCGGGCGGTCGATGTAGGCGCCTGAGGCGTCGCGGTGGGAGGCGGTGGAGATGGATTGCTCGATGCGCTGCGTGGCTTCGAGGAGGGATTCAGGGGAGAGGTCGGTGTCGAGGCTCATGCCTACGTTGATGAAGTCGTTGGCCGACTCGAAGCCCCAGGGAGGGGATATTACGGGGTCGGAGACACGTATCGATGCGGAAATACAGGCGAGCTGACGCAGTGATGCGACAGCCCGCCTTATATTATCTTCGCGGTCGCCGAGATTGCTTCCTATGTTTAAATGAACGTGATACAATACAATCGGAGTTAATTATTATCCATTTTCCAATCAGTGATCAAAAGTCGCAAGGATGGATTCAATGCTATTGACTTGGCGGATTTGAGTGGAGAGGGGGCGTCCCGCCCCCTTGGTAACTTTCAGCTTGTAAGGATAATACTACGGGGGCGAGACGCCCCCGCTCCACTCGACTCAGCTTGAGTTAACAGCAGGGACGCGATAAATCGCGTCCCTGCTGTTTTTTGGGGAGGGTTACCGCAGAGGTTACAGGGAGCGGTTTACTTCGACTTCGATGAAGCCTTCGATGAGGTCGCCTACCTTGATGTCGTTGTAGCCTACGATCGAGATACCGCAGTCGTAGCCCGAAACGACCTCCTTGACGTCGTCCTTGAAGCGTTTGAGCGAGCCGAGGTCGCCCGTGTAGCGTACGATACCGTCGCGGATAAGACGCAGCTTGCAGCCACGCTTGATGCGGCCTTCGCGCACGAGGGCGCCGGCGATGGTGCCGACTTTGGAGATATGGTATGTCTCCATGACTTCGGCGGTACCGGTGACCTCCTCCTTGATTTCGGGAGCAAGCATGCCGGCCATGGCGTCCTTCACCTCCTCGATGGCCTGATAGATGACCGAGTAGAGGCGCATCTCGACACCCTCACGCTCGGCTGCACGGCGCGCTGCCTGCGACGGGCGCACCTGGAAACCGATGATGATGGCATCGGAAGCGGCGGCAAGAGTGACATCGCTCTCCGAAATCTCGCCGACGGCCTTGTGGAGCACGTTGACCTGGATTTCGTCGGTAGAGAGCTTGATAAGGGAGTCGGAAAGCGCCTCGATTGAACCGTCGACGTCGCCCTTGACGATGATGTTGAGCTCCTGGAAGTTGCCGATGGCGCGGCGGCGTCCAATGTCCTCGAGTGTAAGTATTTTCTTGGTGCGCAGACCGAGTTCGCGCTGCAGCTGCTCGCGTTTGTTGGCAATCTCGCGGGCTTCCTGCTCCGACTCCATGACGTTGAATGTATCACCTGCGGTAGGAGCGCCGTTCAGACCGAGAATGAGGGCCGGCGCGGCGGGACCTGCTTCGGTGATGCGCTGGTTGCGCTCGTTGAACATAGCCTTGATTTTACCGAAGTGCGTACCGGCGAGGATGATGTCGCCGATACGGAGCGTGCCGTTCTGCACGAGCACGGTAGCGACGTAGCCGCGGCCTTTGTCGAGCGACGATTCGATAATCGAACCGACGGCCTTGCGGTTGGGGTTGGCACGGAGTTCGAGCATCTCGGCCTCGAGGAGCACTTTCTCCATGAGTTCCTCCACGCCTATACCCTTCTTGGCCGAAATATCCTGCGACTGGTATTTGCCGCCCCATTCCTCTACAAGGTAGTTCATATTTGCGAGCTCCTCCTTGATTTTGTCGGGGTTGGCGGTAGGCTTGTCTATCTTGTTGATGGCAAATACGATGGGCACGCCGGCTGCCGAAGCGTGATTGATGGCCTCGACGGTCTGCGGCATGACGTTGTCGTCGGCGGCCACGATGATGATACAGAGGTCGGTCACCTTGGCACCGCGCGCACGCATGGCGGTGAACGCCTCGTGACCCGGGGTGTCGAGGAACGTGATATGGCGTCCGTCCTTGAGTTTGACGTTGTAGGCGCCGATATGCTGGGTAATACCTCCGGCCTCGCCGGCAATGACGTTGGCCGAACGGATATAGTCGAGAAGCGATGTCTTACCGTGGTCCACGTGACCCATGACAGTGACAATCGGCGGACGCGACATGAGTTCGTCCTCGGTGTCCTCCTCCTGATGTATGGCCTCGACCACTTCGGCCGAAACGTATTCCGTCTTGAATCCGAACTCCTCGGCAACGATGTTGATGGTCTCGGCGTCGAGACGCTGATTGATCGACACCATCACGCCGATGTTCATACACGTGGCGATGACCTGGTTGATGGGTACATCCATCATTGAGGCGAGGTCGTTGGCGGTAACGAATTCGGTGAGCTTGAGCGTACGGCTCTCCATGTCGGCCATTTCAGCGGCCTCACGCTCGCGGGTAGCGAACGCCTCACGTTTTTCCTTACGCCACTTGGCGGCTTTCTTCTGACCCTTGTCCTTCGAGGTGAGGCGCGCGAGCGTCTCTTTCACCTGCTTCTGCACATCTTCCTCGTTGATTTCGACGTGCTGCTGACGTTTGGCCTTGTTGCTTCCCTTATCACGGCGTGACTGTCCGGCAGCGTTGTCGCGTGCAGGCTGATTGCCTCCGCGGCCGCCCTGGTTGCCACCGCCCTGATTCTGTATTTTTTCGATATCGATCTTTTCCTTGCCTATGCGGCGGCGTTTCTTGCGCTCTGACGAACCCTGACCCGAACCTGCGGCGGCATTGGCCGACGCTGCACGCTGGTTGCGCTCGTTGCGGCGCTCCTCCTTGCTTTTCTTTTTGGGGCGGGTCGACTGGTTGAGCGTGGAGAGGTCGATTTTACCTATGACATTGACTTTGGGAGCGTCGGCGGGAATGCCGAGGGTGAATATCTCCTCCTCTTTCTTTTCCTCCTTCTTCTCCTCCACAGGACGCGCGGGCGCTTCCTCTTTTTTAGGCTGCGGTTCCACCTTGGCGGGAGCCGGTTTCGGTTCGGCTTTCTTCACCTCGGGAGCGGGAGCTGCGGGTTTGGGTGCCGGAGCGGGCTGAGCCACGGGAGCTGCGGGCTTGGCCGGCTCCTTCACAGGCTCGGGACGCGCTGGTGCCGGTTTGGGCTGCTCTACCGCAACAGGTGCGGGAGCAGGCTCCGGTACGGCCGGTGCGGGCTTTGGAGCGGGAGCCGGTGCGGGTTTCTCCTCTTTCACGGGCTGCGGCGCTTTCTTCACCACGTTGCCGTGGGCGTCAATCTCCACCCTGCCGATGACTTTCGGCCCCGAGACGACAGTCTCCGTACGCTGCGGCTGCTGCTTTTCGGGGGCTGATTCCTTTTCTTTATCCTCTTTATTATTTGACAAGAAGGCTGTTTTTTTCGCTTTTTGAGCACCGTCAGTATCAAATTCGTCGAGTAGGAGGTCGACGATATCCTCCTCAATACGCGTATTGGGGTTATCATCAATCTCGATGTTTTTCTTGCGAAGAAATTCAACGGCGGTCGACACCGCGATGTTGAGGTCTTTTGCTATTTTACTAATTCTTGTTCTTGCCATTTATAAAGTGTAAAAAATTAGAAGTAAAACTGATGGAGAGGAGTAACGGGAAACGCGCCAGCGGTGATTACTCGGCGTCGTTCTCGAACTCAGCCTTGAGGATTTCGAGCACCTGGTCGACGGTGACTTCCTCGAGGTCGGTCTTGTCAAGAATTTCCTGACGGGGCGCGTTGAGCACGCTCTTGGCGGTGACCCAGCCGTTGTCCTTGAGAGTATCTATTACCCAGCCATCGATGTCGTTCTTGAACTCGTCGAGGTAGACATCGTCGTCGTAGGTTTCCTCGGTGTCGCGGTATACGTCGATGATGTAGCCGGTGAGCTTGGAGGCGAGCTTGATGTTGAGACCGCCCTTACCGATAGCGAGCGATACCTCCTCGGAACGGAGGAACACTTCGGCCTTCTTGTTTTCCTCGTCGAGCACGATAGAGGAAATCTTCGCGGGGCTGAGCGCGCGCTGTATGAAGAGCGAGGGGTTGGACGTGTAGTTGATCACGTCGATGTTCTCGTTGCGGAGCTCGCGGACGATGCCGTGGATACGCGAGCCTTTCACGCCGACGCATGCGCCTACGGGGTCGATACGGTCGTCGTAGCTCTCTACGGCTATCTTGGCGCGTTCGCCCGGGATGCGGGCCACGGCGCGGATATTGATCAGGCCGTCGTGAATTTCGGGCACTTCAAGCTCGAAAAGGCGGCGCAGGAAGTTTTCGCTTGTACGCGATACGGTAATCTTGGGGTTGTTGTTCTTGTTGTCGACTTTCGACACGACGGCGCGGATAGTCTCGCCCTTGCGGAAGAAATCGCCGGGTATTGACTCGGTCTTTGGGAGCAGCAGCTCGTTCTTTTCGTCGTCGAGGAGAAGCGTCTCGCGCGACCATGTCTGGTACACCTCGCCGGTGACGAGCTCGCCTTCGAGGTCCTTGAACTTGTTGTAGACGGCCTCTTTCTGGAGCTCGAGTATCTTGGACTGGAGAGTCTGGCGCAGATTGAGGATAGCGCGGCGTCCGAAGGCGGCGAAGATGATTTCCTTTGTGTGCTCCTCGCCTATCTCTACCTCGGGGTCGTTGTCGGCACGCGCGTCGGAAAGCGAAATCTGGAGATTGGGGTTCTCGACAGCGCCGTCCTCTACCACCTCAAGGTTCTGGAATATCTGCACGTCGCCCTTGTCGGGGTTCATGATGACATCGAAGTTTTCGTCGGTGCCGAACTGTTTGGCGAGCACGCTGCGGAACGACTCCTCGAGCACGCGTATCATGGTTGACTTGTCGATGTTTTTCAAATCTTTAAATTCGGCAAAACGCTCGACCATATTTTCTGATTCCTCTTTCTTAGCCATAGTAATGAGTTTATCGGTTGTGGGGAACTATTATTATTTATTTTAAAGAAACCGGCTGCCGGTGACTGCCGACTGCCGCGATAACTATCTGAATTTGATTACGTATTTAGCGGTCTTGACATTGTCGAAAGCTATGACCGAAGGCACCTGCTCGATTACTGGACGCTTGGCTCCTTCGTGCCTGACCTTGGTCGGGACCTCGACGGTGAAATCGTCGGCGCCCACCGAGACGAGCGTGCCCTGGAGCTTGCGCCCGTCGCGGGTGACGACTTCAATCTCGTTGCCGAGATTTTTCATATACTGAGCCTTGACCTTGAAAGGCGATGTGAGTCCGGCCGACCCTACTTCAAGTTCATAGTCCTCGGCATCGCGGTCAAACTCCGCCTCGATACGGCGTGTCACCGCTGCGCAGGCGTCGATGTCCATCCCCGTCTCGGAGTCAAGCTCCACGACTATGCGGTTGTCGGCACTGACAGTGATGTCGACAAGGAACATATCGGTGCCTTTGATGGCATCCTCGACCACCTCGGTCAATCTGGCTTTATCTATCATATCCTCAAAAATTAAAACATATCAACAAAATGGAGGAAGCTCCTGCCTCCTCCACTCATGCGACAACAAATTTAGCGATTTTATACCGACCATATTTATATAGAAGAGTTTAATTATATTTATTTAACATTACAAAAGGTGTATTTTGCATCATTTAACTATTTATCAACATATCTCACCACTATTCTGGCTATAGGAACGCTATTCATCGCGTCCGCGATGCTATTGAGGGTATTGCAAATATTAAACTTTCCGCGGTTAAAAACCGCGGCTACTATGCAAAGCATACTGGCAATCAGCCGCGTAGTAGCCGCGGTTTTCAACCGCGGAAAGTCGGGGGCGGCCACACCATCCCTACGAGTTATTTACACCTCATGTATTTTGCATAATCCGCGCCATTGCTTGAATTTATTTTTGCAGATTGTCAATTAAACATTATCTTTGTCTTTAGCATTATTTATATAAGTACCGACAGTAACAGATGAGGATAGTAATACAGCGCGTGAAGCGCGCCTCGGTGAGCGTGGCGCCCGATTATCTCAGACAGATAGGCAGGGGACTCATGGTGCTTGTAGGCGTCGAGAAGGGCGATACTGCCGACGATGCCGAGTATCTGGCGCGCAAGACCGCGACGCTCCGCATATTCGACGACGAAGCGGGCGTGATGAACCGCTCGGTGGTTGATGTTGACGGGCAGTTACTGGCCGTGAGCCAGTTCACACTGCTCGCATCGACACGCAAGGGCAACCGTCCGAGTTACATACGTTCGGCCGGAGGCGACGAAGCGCGCGGACTGTATGACACATATTGCCGCCGCCTCTCGGAAATCGCCGGACGACCTGTGGAACGCGGCGTTTTCGGCGCTCACATGGAGGTGGAGCTCGTCAACGACGGTCCCGTGACTATAATAATCGACTCAAAGCTTTGCGAATGAACCCGAAAGATGAAATATCGATAGCCGGCCTGCAGCGTCTGGTCGACGAATGGATTACCGGCATAGGCCACGGCTATTTCTCGCCGCTCACCAACATGGCCGTACTTGCCGAAGAGACCGGCGAGGTGGCGCGTCAGATGTCGCGCATCTACGGCGACCAGTCGTTCAAGGAGGGGGAAGCACCCAATCTGGCCGACGAACTCGCCGACGTAATCTGGGTAGTGGCGGCGATAGCCAACCAGACAGGCGTCGACCTCACTGAAGCCATCCGACAGAACATAATCAAAAAGACGCGCCGTGACCTCCACCGCCACGAGCACCGCAAAGCAGTCTCAGAAAGCTCCGAGAACTCAGAGTGCTCCGAGATCTCCGAGAACTCAGAAAACCCCGACTGACACTTAAATTGAATATTAATATAAAACACTCCAATTATGACTGACAAACATCATGAAGCCATCGCATCATTCGCACCGATAGGCGATGATAAATCCGTAAAAGAAGCGGTTGAAAAAATCCTCGCGGAACATTTCGCGGAAAACAATAATACCGAGGTCCACAAATTTCTCTTCAATACCATCGACCTCACCACGCTCAAATCGACCGATTCGCCCCGTTCAGTTGCCGATTTCACCGAACGCGTAAACGCTTTCGAGGAGGAATATCCCGAGCTGGAGAACGTGGCCGCAATCTGCGTATACCCCAACTTCGCGCAGGTGGTACGCACGGTGCTCGATGTCAGCGCCGTCAAGGTGGCATGCGTGTCGGGCGGATTCCCCTCGTCGCAGACATTCCCCGAAGTGAAAGTAGCCGAAACAGCGCTTGCCGTAGAGGGTGGCGCCGACGAAATCGACATCGTGCTCAACCTCGGCAACTTCTTCGACGAGGACTATGAGGAGGTATGCGACGAAATTTCCGAAATAAAGCATTCGTGCCGCGACGCCCGGCTGAAAGTCATCCTCGAGACCGGAGCGCTCAAGACCGCCGAAAACATACAGAAGGCATCAATCCTCTCGATGTATTCGGGCGCGGACTTCCTCAAGACATCAACCGGCAAGGAATATCCCGGCGCATCGCTCGAAGCAGCCTACGTGATGGCAAAATGCATCAAGGAATACCACGAGAAGACCGGCATAATGGTAGGCTTCAAGGCAGCCGGCGGCGTAGCCACCACCGAAGATGCCGTGAAATACTACACCATCATCAAGGAAGTGCTCGGCGCAGAATGGCTCAACAACGAATACTTCCGTCTCGGAGCATCCCGTCTGGCCAACAACCTCCTCGGCGACATCCTCGGCAAAGAGGTCAAATTCTTCTGATGACCGGTCCAGCCGACCTTCCCCGCAGGGGCGCATGAATTTCCGCCAAATTGTAGGAACGCGATTCAATGCCATTAACTTAAGCTTAGTTGATAGGGGCGGGGGCGTCTCGCCCCCGTTGTAACTTTCGGCATATAGGAATAATACCACGGGGGCGAGACGCCCCCGCCCCTATCGTTGAATCGCGTCCTTACAATTTGACGGAAAATATATCGATTAGTAATCAAAAGAGCCGCAGACAAATGTCTGCGGCTCTTTATTGCTTTTATATCTATAATTTGGATTACAGCACTTTGGCGTAGAGGGATTTGATGTCGTCGAGGGTTACTTCGCGGGGATTTCCGGGAGTGCAGACATCGGCAAGTGCCTGGTCGGCGAGAGCGGGAATATCCTTTTCAGTTATGCCGAGGTCGCTCAGATGCTGCGGGATACCGACTTTGACGGAGAGGGCGCGCACAGCGTCGACGGCGGCCTGCGAGGCCTCCGCATGGTGTCAAACCCGTAGTTTTTTCTAAAAAAGGCGCCACATCGTTTTGTATTTGGCAAAAATACAAAATTTTTCATTAATTTCGCATAACAATCGGAATGGCCGATAAAAAATCATCAATTGTCACATATAAAATATAAAAAACATATAAAATGGAAGGAAACACAATCAAGATAGGTATCACGCACGGCGACATCAACGGCATAGGCTATGAGGTGATACTCAAGATGCTCGACGACAACCGCATACTCGAGCTTTGCACCCCGATAATCTACGGGTCGGCCAAAATCGCGGCATTCTACCGCAAGGCTCTCGGCATGCAACAGCAGCAACTGCACCAGATCAATAGTGTCTCTGAGGCACGCGACGGCGCAGTCAACATAATCAACGTGGTCGGCGAGGAGTGCAAAGTAGAACCGGGACAAAGCACCAAAGAGGCCGGAGCCGCCGCATTCGCCGCTCTCGAAAAAGCGGTGCAGGACGTAAGTGCCGGCGCTCTCGACGCCATCGTCACAGCCCCCATCAACAAGGACAACATACAGAGCGACCTGTTCACGTTCCCCGGGCATACCGAATATCTCGAGGCCTCGGTAGGAGGCAAAGCGCTGATGGTGCTCTTCAACCGCGACATACGTGTGGCACTCGTCACCACCCATCTGCCCATAAGCAAGATAGCCGAAAACATCACCGCCGAACGAATCGTGGAGAAACTGAAGATATTCAGCGACTCGCTGCGCAGCGATTTCGCCATAGTGCACCCGCGCATAGCGGTGCTCGCCCTCAATCCACATGCCGGCGAAAACGGGCTGCTCGGCAGCGAAGAGCAGGAAGTCATCATACCCGCCATCACCGCTGCGAAGGAGCAGAGCGTGGAATGCTACGGCCCATACGCCGCCGACGGATTTTTCGGTTCGGGACTGTTCAGGCATTTCGACGGCATACTCGCCATGTACCACGACCAGGGACTCGCGCCGTTCAAGACAATGGCGATGGACAGCGGCGTCAACTTCACCGCCGGATTACCGATAGTACGCACATCGCCCGACCACGGCACCGGCTATGACATTGCCGGAGAGGGCAAAGCGTCGGAACAGTCGATGCGCGAGGCACTCTATGCAGCCATCGACATAGCCCGCAACCGCGAGCGCCACAAAGAGATGACCGCCAACCCCCTGCGCAAGCAATACTTCGACAAGTCGAAAGACAACGTCGTGCTCGACCTCACCAAGGAGTAAACGATGTATCGCGCTGTCGCCCGGCCGTTTCCATCATAATAAAGCGCGTCGGCGCTTTCCCGTGCGCGCCCGGCAGAATTGGTTGGCCGAACGTAATATATTTCTAAAATTTCATTAAAAATAAAAAAGCGGGGGCAATATTGGATATTTTCGATAATATTTGTATATTTGCAGGCTGAAAAACAGCCCTTAATGGGGCCGGATGAGAAAAAGTGATGTGACTGAGAGGGAGCGAAGCGTCTTATCAGTTACTCATGCTATTGATAGAAAATAATTAATAACCAGTTAAATATAACAAAATCAACACATGCAAAGCAAAGGAACTTTAGGGAGTATTATCGCCGGAGTGATTGCTATTTTCCTGGTGCTGATCTGCTTGTTCTATCTGTCGTTCACGCTTGCGTCAAGCCATCAGATGAGCAAAGCCGAGGAGTACGCAACCGAAAAAGCAGGCCCGGAAGATAAAAACCCCCAGGCATTCGCTAAAGGAAAAGCGGAGTACCTTACTTCCATCAAGAATGAGAATGTATGGCTCGGCTACACATTCAGCGAAGTACAGAAATGGAGCATAGGCCTCGGCCTTGACCTTAAAGGCGGTATGAGCGTATTGCTTCAGGTATCGCTCCACGACCTCATCACATCCATGAAAGACGGCGCACCCGACGAAGACTTCAACAAAGCCCTTGCGGTAGCCGACAAAGCACAGAAAGAATGGATTGAGAACAACGGCCCCGAGGTCGACTACGTAGCCACGTTCTACGACGAATACCGCAAGCTGGCCCCCAACGCCAACCTCGCCAAAGTATTCGCAGTCGACGGCATCAAGGCCAACTCAAGCCGCAACGAGGTAATTTCGGTGCTCAAGAAAGAAATCAAGGACCGGGTGGACAACTCGGCAACCAACGTGCTCCGCTCACGTATCGACGCCTACGGAGTCGTATCACCCAACATACAGGTGCTTCAGGGCAAGGATGGCCAGATACTTCTCGAGCTTCCGGGCGTGAAGGACAAGGACGACATGCTCAACCTGCTCCAGCGTCAGGCAAAGCTCCAGTTCTACACCACCTACAAGGATGAGTTCGGCACCACGGTGCGCACCGCACTTGGCCGCATCGACGATGCTTCAGGCAAAACAATCAGCCGCCTGTCAAAGAACCTCATCTACAAGCAGGATGCACGCGGCCGCGTGACCGACGAGGTAGCCCGCGTTGACTCGGGTCTCCACATGTCCAACCCGGTAGTAGGCTACTACCTTCCCAAGGACACCGCAGCTGTAGGCCAGGCACTCCGCTCGCCGGAATACGCACAGTTCCGTCCCGACGGCATCCAGTTCCGCTGGGCACACATTCCCGAAAAATTCAACAAGGCTGAATATTTCGCACTCTACGCCCTGAAATCGAACAAGGGTGTACCCGCCATGAACGGCGACCATGTGGTCAACGCACGCGCCGACTTCGACAGCAACCAGAACTCACAGGTAGTGTCGATGGACATGGACAGCGACGGAGCAAAAGAGTGGGCACGCGTCACCGGCGACAACATCGGCTGGCCCGTAGCCATCGTGCTTGACGACGAAGTATACTCGGCACCGCGCGTCAACGACAAGATTACCGGCGGAAGCTCACAGATCACCGGCAACTTCGACGTGCAGGAGGCGCAGAACCTCGCCAACGTGCTCAAGAGCGGTAAGATGACCGCCCGCGTGGATCCCATCCAGACCGAGGTAATCGGTCCGTCGCTCGGCAAGCAGGCCATCGACAGCGGTATAGTATCGTTCATCGTGGCACTCGTATTGCTCATGATACTCATGATAAGCTACTACGGCGTGATACCCGGCCTTATCGCCAACCTCGGCCTCGTGCTCAACCTCTTCTTCACATTCGGTATCCTCGCATCGTTCCAGGCAGTGCTGACACTGTCAGGTATGGCAGGTATCGTGCTCGCCTTAGGTATGGCGGTTGACGCCAACGTGCTCATCTTCGAGCGCACGAAAGAGGAACTCCGCGCCGGCAAGAATGCCCGTACGGCTATCGCCGACGGTTATTCAAACGCCTTCTCGGCCATCTTCGACTCCAACCTGACATCAATCATCACCGGTGTTATCCTCCTGATGTACGGTACAGGTCCCATCAAGGGCTTCGCCACTACACTTATCATCGGTATCGCATGTTCGTTCTTCACCGCAGTTTACCTGACACGCATCGTGTTCATACTCGGTGCCAAGAAGAAATGCTTCGAGCGTCTGACCTTCACCACCGCACTGTCGCGCAAGATGTTTGACAACACCAACATCAACTTCCTCGGCAAGCGCAAAGTCAGCTTCCTCGTGGTAGGCATCATGATAGCAGTGGTATTGATTTCGTTCTTCACCCGCGGTCTCAACCAGGGTATCGACTTCTCGGGCGGCCGTAACTACGTCGTGATGCTCGACAATATTGGAGCTAATGATACTCCCGACAAAATTCAGGAGCGCATCGCCCCGATGTTTGACGGAGCACAGGTTTCAGTCATCAAGATTGAGGGTGCCAACCAGGTACGTATCTCGACCAACTACAAAATCGGCGAACCCGACTCTATCGCAGAGAACGAGATTGTAGGCAAACTCTATACCGCTCTTCAGCCTAACCTCAAGGAGGGCATGAACCTCAAGGATTTCACGACCACCGACCAAAGTCAGGGAATCGTATCGTCACAGAAGGTAGGACCTACAGTGGCCGACGACATGCGCAACAAGGCATATATAGCAGTGACACTTTCGCTCATCGCGATGTTCATCTATATCCTCATCCGTTTCCGCAACATCGCCTTCTCACTCGGAGCATTGGCAGCCGTAGCGTTCACAGCGTTCACCATCATCGGCTTCTACTCGCTGTTCTGGGGTCTATTCCCCTTCGCGATGGAAATCGACCAGACATTTATCGCGGCTATCCTGACCGTCATCGGTTACCAGATCAACGATACCGTGGTAGTGTTCGACCGTGTGCGTGAGAACACGGCGCTCTATCCCAAGAAGAATTTCTTCGACATCATCAACACGTCAATCAACTCGACATTGGCCCGTACAATCATGACGTCGGCCTCTACGCTGCTGGTATTGTTGAGCATCTTCTTCCTCGGCGCCGACTCGCTCCGCAGCTTCATCTTCGCGATGATATTCGGTGTAATCATCGGTACCTGCGCCACTATCTTCATCGCAGCACCGGTAGCTTACATCACCGACCGTCGCCGCAATAAAAAAGCTGTAGCCGCTCCAGCAGCAAAGTAATCGATTTAATAAATCCAATATGAACGAGGCTCCGCCATTGGCGGGGCCTCGTTTGCGTTAGTGGACTATTGTGCGATAAGCATAAACATCGGGTATTTTGCAGCATTACAAAAGTCGCAGCGAATTGTTGTGATGATGTTGCAGACTCAAAAATACAAACCAAATTGTAGGGACGCGATTCAATGATGTTTACCTAAGGGGGTATAGGTAGGGGCGAGGGCGTCTCGCCCTCGGGGTATTATCCTGAAAGTTACCTCGGGGGCGAGACGCCCCCGCCCCTATCACCTCTGCTAAGTAAACAGCATTGAATCGCGTCCGTACAATTTGCTGCGACTTTTGACTGATAATTATAGTTTTGCACTATATCCGTATCTTGGGGAGGCTACCACGGGGGCGAGACGCCCCCGCCCCATTTATCTTTGCTTGATTTTGGGTGTACTGAGGGATTATTCGACGAGTTCGGTGAAGAGGCGGTTGAAGGTGGCGTCGAGGTCGGGGGTGAGGCCGGGATGTGGGCGGGAGGTCGTGATGCAGGCCGAACGGACTGCGGTCAGCCAGCGGAAACGTTCGTGGGTCTCGAGGGGAGCTATCCGGGGGTGATTACCTTCGGCTACACGGCTGAATGATTCGAGCTGGGCGGATACTTCGGTGAGGTCTGTGCCGGGGCTGAGGGCGCGGACTTTGTGCTCGTCGAGGTGCATGCGGACGCGTATCCAGCGGCGGCGCTTGCACATCATGACGAGTCCGACATTGACAAACTCCTCGCGCTCGACACGCGGCATATATCGCACTATGGCATACTCATACAAGTGCATTTCGGGCTTCTCGGGCATGATTTACGAAAATATGGGAGTTTGACAATCGGATTTTCAGAAATTCGGCATATACGCGGCGCTGCTCATCGGGAGATATTTCCTCCGAGGCCTGCTGCAGCCATGTGTCGGGAATGGCGGCCACGACCGCATCGATGACTTCGGGGGTGATGCGCGTGCGCATCTCGACGTCGGCCTCGGCGAGCATCGAGGCATCGCGCAACAGGGCGTGGTCCTTGATATATGGGAATGGCGACAGCGCGGCCTTTTCCCAGCCGGTCCAGTTGTGATGAAAATAGAGTGAGGCGCCGTGGTCGATGAGCCACAGCTCGCGGCCATGCCACAGGAGCATGTTGGTGTTGCGCCAGGTGCGGTCGACATTGGTGATAAACGCATCGAGCCATACGATACGCGAGGCTTCCATAGGGTCGGCAGTGTTGACGACGACGTCCCATGTCAGGGCGCCGGAAAGGAAATGCAGGCCGAGGTTGAGCCCGCGGCTCGCCTGCAGCAGGTCCTGTATCTCCTCGTCGCCCTCGGTGCGGCCGAAACTCTCGTCGAGGTTGACAAAGACGAGTTCGGGAACGCGCATACCTGCGGCACGGGCAATCTCACCACCTATGAATTCGGCGATAAGAGCCTTTGCACCGTGGCCTCCACCACGGAATTTAAGCACATATTTGAAGCCGTCGTCGGCGTCGACAAGCGCCGGAAGTGAGCCGCCTTCGCGAAGCGGCAGGACATAGCGCACGGCATCGGTTGTTCGGATTTCATTCATAGCATGCAAAGATAAGAATAAATTTAAGAGATTGTCTAAAATTTATATTACTTTGCTTTTGAGGGTCTTGTCAGCGTCTTTTTGCTCGCTCTTCAGTCACGTAGCTACGGCTACGCTCCTTCATCGCAATCAAAAATCCATCTGACAATCCCTCTCAAAATCTGCATCATATAAATTTAGACAATCTCTAAAACACCCAAGGGGGATATTTAGGTCAATCGCGATTGTCGGACCGGTCAGACAAGTCGGACGGGTCGGACAAGTCTGACTTGTCCGAGAGACGGGTGCCGATGCGGGGGAATGAGGGATTATTATGCCGGGATCGGATGCAAAGGTAAGTATTTTAGGGAAATAATCAATGGCGGTAATCAATTTGCGGGGTTTTGTTGTTAAGTATTTACAACCACGGAAAAACGGCAGCATGTAAGCGCATGTAAATTTCGTGTAATATGATTTTACGTGTAATGTGTAATATGAAGGGATGCGCGTGCCGGGGATGTGTGATTTTGCATAATATTAACGTTTTAACTGTTCAGGTTATGAAAGCGATACTGATGAAAGCGGCAATAGCATTGGCAGCGGTGCCTTTCCTGTCGTCGTGTCATGAAAAGAAAGAGTCGACAGCTCCGGAGGTGATAAGAGTGGAAACCGCGGTAGCCGGCGAGTCAAACATGTCAACATCAAGGAATTATTCCGGCACGGTAGAGGAGTCGAGCGGCACGGTGGCCAGTTTCACGGTGCCCGGCACGATACAGACGATGAATGTGTCGGCAGGCGACTTTGTCAAAAAGGGGCAGCTGATAGCCACAGTCGACGCCTCGTCGCTCAGAAATGCATACGACATATCGAAAGCGGCGCTCGCCGAGGCACAGGACGCCTACAACCGCATGAAGATGCTGCACGACGCAGGCGCGATAGCCGACATAAAGTGGGTGGAGATGGAGCAGACGCTCAAACAGGCGCAAAGCGCCGAGGCCATCGCCCGCAAGACGCTCAATGACGGCACGCTTTACGCTCCCATCTCCGGCTACGTGTCGGAGAAATTCATGGACGCGGGCATGACGGCCGCTCCGGGACTTCCCGTTGTCAAAATTGTCAATATCGACCCGGTCAAAGTGAATGTATCGATACCGGAAAATGAGATTTCATCCATCCCGGGCGCCGGCGAGGCCGACATAACCGTTTCGGCGCTCGGCAACAAGAGATTCACCGGAAAAATCACCGAGAAAGGCGTATCGGCCAACCCCATCACACGCGCTTACGACGTGAAGATGACTGTCGATAATCCTGACGGCGAACTGCTGCCCGGGATGATATGCGACGTGACCCTCAACACCGACTCCACGAGCCGCAGCCTTACCGTACCGCTCGACGCGGTGATGCTTGATTCCGACAACAGCCATTACGTATGGCTTGATTCGGCGGGTTATGCCGTCAGACGCAATGTCGTGACGGGCGCGCTGACCGACGAGGGCATCGTAATCAGCAGCGGCATAGTGCGCGGCGACACACTGATAGTGAAAGGCCAGCAGAAGGTAAGCCGCAATTCGAGGATTACGGCTATAAAGTAAGCGGGAGGGATGAACCGGAGGGAAATAGTACGGGGGCGAGACGCCCCCGCCCCACTCCCCACTCCCCACTCCCAGATTAAGAAATGAATAAGTGATTATCAAAAAGATATAGACAATGAGTCCCCAGAGCAAGGGCGGCATCGTGGCGTTCGGACTGCGTTACCGCAAATTAGTGATATTGATAGTGACCGTGCTTGTAGCGTTCGGTATCTTTGCCCTCGAGAAGATGGACAAGAACGAGTTTCCGAGCTTTACTGTCAGGGAGGGTCTTGTCGTGGCCGTATGCCCCGGCTCCAGCGCTACCCAGATGGAGAACGAGGTGCTCAAGCCGCTCGAGGACTTCATCTTCTCATACAAGGAGGTGGACAAGAGCAAGACGCACTCGCGATGCACGTCGGGAATGGCGATAGTGTTTGTGGAACTCGACGAGGATATCGACGACACCACGCCGTTCTGGAACAAGTTTCAGATTGGCCTCGAGAAAGAGAAAATGTCGCTCCCGAAGAATGTGCTCGCAGTGGAGGCGCTGACCGACTTCGGCGACACCTCATCGCTGCTGATAGCCATATCGTCGGATGACAAGACGTACCGCGAACTGGGCGACATAACCGACAATCTGCGCGACCTGCTGCGCACGGTGCCGTCGGTGGGACAGATGTCGGACTACGGCAAGCAGAAGGAACAGGTATCGATTTATGTGGACAACGAACGCCTCACCCACTACGGCATCAAGGCCAACATGCTCGCGGCCACGATGCTGGCGCAGGGCTTCAGCACCACGGGAGGCGAAATCAAGGGAGCGGACTACACGTCGCCCATCTATGTGAGCCGCCCTGTCAACTCGGTGCGCGATGTCGAGAACATGATAGTATTCTCCACACCCGACGGGTCGATAGTGAGGGTGAAGGATATAGCGCGCGTGGTCAAGGAGTATCCCGACCCGACGAGCTACATCACCAACAACGGCGCCAAATCGCTGCTGCTTAGCGTGTCGATGAAAGACGGCAACAACATAGTGGAGATGGGCAAGCAGGTGCAGGAGAAATTAGATGAATTCCAAAAGACGCTTCCGGCCGATGTCAACGTGTTCAAAATCACCGACCAGCCTACGGTGGTAAGCTCGTCGGTCAACTACTTCCTGTCGGAACTTCTGATAGCCATCGTGGCGGTGGTGGTAGTGATAATGCTGCTGCTCCCCATCAAGGTGGCGCTGATAGCGGCGGGTACGATACCTATCACGATATTCATAGCCTTAGGCATATTCTATGCTCTCGGGATAGAGCTTAACACGGTGACGCTGGCGTGTCTGATTGTGTCGTTAGGCATGATTGTGGACAACTCGGTGGTAATCATCGACAACTATGTGGAACTGATTTCGGACGGCGTCGACCGCAAGACGGCGGCCTACCGCTCGGCGGTGGAATTCCTCAAGGCGATATTCTCGGCCACATGCGCCATATCGATTACGTTCTTCCCGTTCCTGATAACGCTCAACGGCATGTTCCGCGACTTCATGAACGACTTCCCGTGGGCGATAACGATAATACTGTTCGTGTCGCTGTGCATAGCCGAGATACTCGTGCCCTACCTCCAGTTCAAGCTCATCAAGAAACCGATTTACAGGCTGGAGCAGGAGGCAGTAGCTTCGGGCAAGAAGAAATTCTCGTTTTTCGTCGTGCTGCAGAAGAGCTACAACAAACTGGCCGACCTGTGTTTCAAATTCCCGACAGTGACGCTCATCGGCGGACTCGCATGCGTGGTGATAGGCGCCCTGATATTTGTGAAACGCCCCATGAAGCTGATGCCGATAGCCGAACGCAACCAGTTTGCCGTCGAGATATACCTGCCTACGGGCACACCGCTGGCAAGAACCGACGTGGTGGCCGACTCGCTCGCCAACATACTGAGGGGCGACAGCCGCGTAGTGTCGGTGTGCGTGTTCCACGGCTGCTCGTCGCCGCGGTTCCAGACCACTTACGCTCCGCAGGTAGGGGGTCCGAACTTCGCGCAGTTCATAGTCAACACCGTGAGCAATGACGCCACCGAGGCGGTGCTCGACGATTATACCGACAAGTTCGAATCATATTTCCCCGAGGCGTACTGCCGCTTCAAGCAGCTGAGCTACTCCAACGCCGACTACCCAATCGAGGTGAGAGTGACAGGCGACGACTTCAGGCAGCTCCAGGCGGTAGCCGACACGGTGCTGTCACGGATGCGCCGCACCGACGGGCTGCGTCTCGTGCGCCCCAACACTTCTACCCCGCAGATAGGCACGATGGTGGAGACGAACGACCCGATAATGTCGCGACTGGGGCTCAACAGCCTGTTCGTCGAAGCCACACTCGCCATGCGCTACAGCAGCGGGCTGCCCGTGGCTACGGTATGGGAGGGTGACTACGGCATGGACGTGGTGGTCAAGAGCGATAAGGCGAACCGTTCCGACGTGAGCGAGCTTACCAACGAGGAGGTTCCGGTGCTTGAGCTGGCAAGCGCGCCTGTGCACCAGTTCTCGGAAGTGGTGCCGGTATGGGACTACGGCCTCGTGGGGCACTATAACGGACGCCCGACAATCACGCTGATAGCCGAAAACGAGCGCGGCACCAACGCGATGGCAGTGACCGAACACCTGCAAAGCGTGCTCGACGGCGTAGAGCTGCCCGAAGGAGTCAGCATAGAATATGGCGGTGAATACGAGAACACCGACGAGATACTGCCCCAGATACTCTCGGCGCTCGCTATCGCGGTAGTGATTATATTCTTCATCATACTGCTGCACTACAAGCAGGTGGCAGTATCGGTGATACTGCTCGTGTCGCTGCTGCTGTGCATACCCGGCGCCGCGTTCGGACTGTTTGTGATGGACGAGCCGATTTCGCTGACATGTACGCTCGGTATCATATCGCTGATGGGTATCCTCGTGCGCAACGCAATCATCATGATTGACTATGCCGAGCAGCTGCAGGGGCAGGAGAACCTTGACAACAGGGCGGCTTCGATAGAATCGGCCAAACGCCGTATGCGCCCGATATTCCTGACCTCGGCCGCCGCCACGATGGGTGTGCTGCCTATGGTAATCTCGAACAGCGCGTTGTGGAAACCGATGGGTACGGTCATCTTCTTCGGCACGCCGCTGACGATGGTGTTCACGCTGACCGTCATACCGGTGATGATGTGGAAATTCTCGGGCAAGACGAAACTTGACCCGCCCTACGGAGCGCCGACGCCCGACTTCGGCAACTCCCCCGCCCCGACATTCTACACCGGCAGCGATACCGGCGCGGTAGCAGGAATGCCGCAGACCGCCCCCGCGCAGACTACGACCGCACAAGCTCCGGCAGTGCAGCCTCAGGCAACTGCGACCGGCAACGAAACAGACAAAACAGATGAGACAACCAAGAAATGATTCCTACGATTATGAAACGTCTGTCAATAACACTTACAGCAATACTGGCGCTGCTCGGCGCCACCGCGCAGAGCAATGAGGGTCCGGCGACGGAAACACGCCGGCTCACACTGGATGACTGCCGCGAGCTGGCAATAAAGAACAATGCGAAAATCAGCGTGGCCGCGGGCAATGCCGAGGCTGCCGAGGAGATGCGCAAAGAGGCGTTCACCAAGTATTTTCCGACGGTAACGGCATCGGGGATGGCATTCGCCGCCAACAAGCCGGTGGTTGACCTCGACATATTCAACATAGCCACCCTGCAGATGATAAAGCGGGGGGTGAGCGCCAATGTCACGGCATTGCAGCCGGTATTTGCCGGAGGACGCATAGTCAACGGCAACCGTCTGGCCGAAGTGGGCGCCGAAGCGGCCGCCCTCGAACGTCAGAACGCCGTGGACGACGTGACGCTGACGGCCGAGAAATATTACTGGCAGTTGGTGACGCTGAAGTCGAAACGCCACACGCTCGAAGATGTGATAGCGCTTGTGGACACGCTCGAATACCAGGTGGGCGTGGCTCTTAAAGCGGGGGTCACGACACGCAACGAACTGCTCAAGGTGCAGCTGCGCAAAAACGAGCTGCGCTCGACAATGGTCGACCTCGACAACGGCATAGCGCTGTCACGGCAACTATTGGCGCAATATATCGGTCTCGACGGTGACAGTATCGATATAGCCGAGAGCGAGACTCCGGAGGATGTGCCGGCATTTCCGTCGGACATCTATATCGACCCCAACGCCGCCCTTGGCATGACTACCGACTACCACCTGCTCCAGAAGAAGGTGAAAGCGGCCGAACTCGAGGAGAAAATAGCGGTGGGTGAAAACCTGCCTACGGTAGGTGTCGGCGCCGGATATTTCTACGACGACATCATCAGCCAGAAGCATGGGTTCGGCGCGGTATTTGTCAGCGTATCGGTGCCTATCACATCGTGGTGGGGCGGCTCGCACGCCATCAAACGGCGCAAGATAGAGTCGGCCAACGCACGGAGGGAGATGGAGGACCTGTCGCAGATGCTGTGCATCAAGATGGTCAACGCATGGGACGACCTGACGTCGGCTCACCGCAAGATGCAGATTGCCAAGGAGTCCATCGCCCAGTCGGCTGAGAACCTGCGCATGAACGAGAATTTCTTCCTCGCCGGAGTGAGCAACGTGACCGATCTGCTTGACGCCCAGACGCTGTACCGGCAAAGCCTCGACCGGTACACGGAGGCCTACGGGGCTTACTGCGTGGCGAGGGTGAGCTACCTGCAGGCCACGAACCAGAGCGAGTGAGCGGTAAGGTCATTAAGGTCGTTAAGGTCATTAGGGTCACTAAGGACTTTTTGCAGGGCTTTGAGGATAAAAATAAAGGAAAAAGGGGGAGCATTGTGTGTTAAAATTTAGTATATTTACGGAGTGATTTTAACATACAGTGCTTTCTTTTTCCGGAGTTTCTACCGGAAGTAAAGGATTCAATTCTGAAATGCCGGCGGCTGCACCGGGGTGCAGCCCTACATCAGAGGATGGAATCCGCATAAGGGATGGTGACTGCAGAAAGGGAAAAGGCCGCATAACCGGAAGGAAGTACCGCTTTATGAATCTGAACAATTAGAGAATCGAAAGGAAAGAATATGAGTGCGCAATTGAAAGTTTTTTGCAAGAATATCAACAGATATATACCGTTTACGGGGGGTGAGACGCTGTCGGACATACTGAAGCGGATAGAGGACGAGATACCGTTCACGCCGATATGCGCGCGTGTCAACAACAAGACCGAGGACCTGCAGTATGCGGTGTTCGCGCCAAAGCAGGTGGAATATCTGCCTGTGACGAGCGCGTCGGGCATTAGGGTGTACATACGCTCGCTGTGCATGATGCTTTACCGCGCTGTCGTGGAATGCTATCCGGGCACGCGTCTCAACATCTGCCACTCGATATCAAAAGGGTATTATTGCCGTCTCGACAATGTGGAGGTGAATGGCGAGGTGGTGGAGAAGCTGCGCGCGGCGATGACGCGCCTTGTGGAACGCGACATACCATTCGAGCGAAAGGAGCGGCTGACGGTAGATGTCAAGGAGATGTTCCGCGCGGAAGGCCTTGACGACAAGGTAGAGCTTCTGGACACTATCCATGAGCTTTATACGGTGTATTACCGTCTGGACGGGGTAATCGACACCTATTACGGCAACCTGGCACCGTCGACGGGATTTCTGCGATGCTTCGACCTGCGGCGGTATCATGACGGATTTCTGCTATTAGGATGCGACCACAGCGCCCCCGACGTGCCGGCACAGCCCATCACGCAGGAAAAGATGTACAATGCGTTCACCGAGTATGTGGCATTCAACAATATCATAGGTATACGCAATGTGGGTGAACTGAACAAGTCGACGGAGGAAAACCGTTCGGCCGAGCTTATAAATGTGGCCGAGGCGCTGCACGACAAGAAGATAGCGTCGATAGCCGACGAAATCAAACGCCGCTATGACGAAGGAGGCGCCCGCGTGGTGCTGATAGCGGGCCCGTCGTCGTCGGGCAAGACAACCTTTACAAAGCGCCTGGCGATATATCTGCTGACCAACCTGCTGCAGCCCAAGATGATATCGCTCGACAACTATTTCGTGGACAGGGTGCATACACCGCGCGACGAGAGCGGCGACTATGACTACGAATCGCTCTATGCCCTTGACCTGCAACAGTTCAACAGCGACCTGAAACGTCTCATAGCGGGGGAGGAGGTGGATATGCCGACCTACAGTTTCGAGCAGGGACAACGGCTCTACAAGGGGAACAAGCTAAAGCTGGGGGACAGGTCGATACTGCTCATCGAGGGTATACACGGCCTCAACCCTGAACTGACGTCGGAGATAGCCGACTGCATGAAATACAGGATATACGTGTCGGCTCTCACCACTCTTGCGATTGACGACCACAACTGGGTGCCTACGACCGACAACCGACTTCTGCGCCGCATCATACGCGACCACAAGTACCGCGGCACATCGGCAATGGAGACGATAAGACGCTGGCCGAGCGTGCGCCGCGGCGAGGAGCGGTGGATATTCCCGTATCAGGAGAATGCCGACTCGACGTTCAATTCGTCGCTCATATTCGAGCTTGGCGTGATGCGCGACTACGGCGAAGCGCTGCTGAAAAACTTCCCGCGCGACATGCCGGAATACGCCGAGGCGTACCGGCTGATGAAATTCCTGAGCTATTTCGCGCCGATACCCGAGCGCGACATACCGCCGACATCGTTGCTCAGGGAATTTTTGGGCGGGTCATCATTCCATTATTGACAGCGAATTGCAACAAATCGGTCAGATTGCAACAAATCAGTCAAAATGTATATTATTTCGATTTTTATGTGAATATTTTTTGTATATAGATTAAAATATCCGTATTTTTGCAATGCAAAAATTGCATTCGGTGACATTTTGACTTATCAGCCTCGCCGGATTTAACCAATTGAATTGCACGGAAGGCTGACGTGCTGTTGCAAATATTTATGGATATCAAATCTACTTTTAAAGTGCTGTCGTGCGCTACATTACTGGCTGTGGTAGTGCCGGCCAACGCGCAGACGGCAGAAATCGACGGACTGACATTCTCGGCAAACGCCGGAAAGAATGACTGCAAGCTGACGCTTGTAAGCGACCAGCTCACCACACTTGACATACCCGCCGAGGTCGAGATAGAGGGAACGAAATACGCCGTGACTTCAATCGGCGCGAACGCTGCCCAGAACTGTGCAAAAATCGAGACGGTGACATTTCCGGCGACGCTGACGACGATAGGCCGCAACTCGTTTGACGGCTGCTCGTCGATAACAGACCTCAAATTCAACGAGGGACTGACGACGTTAGGGTCGTATGCGTTCAACAACTGCACGTCGCTCAAATCAATCACTGTACCGTCGACGCTGACCACATTCGAGGTGTCGGTATTCTTCGGCTGCGACGCGATGGAGCGTGTGGAGGTGACAGATCTGGAGAGCTGGTGCGCGCTGTCGTTCAACGACGCGTCGTCCAACCCGACGATGTTGGCCAAGCACCTGTATGTCAACGGCAAAGAGGTGACTAACCTCGTCATACCGGAAGGAGTCAGCGAACTCACGCAATATGTTTTCGCCGGGCTGTCATCGGTCACCGAGGTCACAGTGCCCGCATCGGTAAAGACCATCGGCGACAATGCATTCTACGGCTGCTCGGGACTTCAGGCAGTGAACACGCCCGACCTCGCGGCATGGTGCGACATCAACTTCGGCAAGAGCACATCGAACCCCGTGTCGCAGTGCAAGGTGCTTAAGGTGAACGGCGAAGTATTGTCGGAAGTGATTGTGCCGGAGGGAGCCACAACGGTAAAACCGTACGTGTTCTACAACTGCACTTCAATTTCCAAAATCACGTTCCCGTCTACGCTGAAATCACTCGGCAACTATGCATTCTACAACTGCAAAGGCCTGGAAGAAATCGAACTTCCCGCCACGCTTAACACATTGGGAAACGCCGCTTTCGCAGGGTGCTCAGGACTTAAGAAGATAGCAATACCCGAGAGCGTCACATCTCTTCCCACCAATGCGTTCCAGAACTGCAGCGCGCTTGAGGAGGTGGTTCTGCCGTCGGAACTTGTCACTGTGGGACGCACGGTGTTCTTCAACTGCTCGAAGCTCGCCTCAATCAGTTTCCCGGCATCGGTGAAGACAATCGACCAGAAATCGTTCCAGAACTGCTCGTCGCTCAAGAGCATCGAATTCAAAGGCGTGCCCGACAAGATTGGGGATTACGCATTCCAGGGCTGCAGCTCATTGGAAAAGCTGGAGCTTCCGGAAGGCGTGACTTCATTGGGCTACAACACATTCTACGGCTGCTCGGCAATGACGGAACTGACTCTTCCCTCAACCATGTCGTCGATAGGCAATAATGTATTCGGCGGATGCACGGCGATTGCCACTATCAACAGCAAGAACACCACGCCTCCAACGGTAGCCGGAAACAGTTTTGACTCCGGCATCTACGGGACCGCAAAGCTTTTCGTTCCGGAAGGAGCCAAGAGCGCGTATGCTGCCGCCGACGTATGGAAGGAATTCAGCAACATCGCCGAGTCGTCATTCTCGGGAGCCGCCGCCATCGAGGCCGACGAGGCCAACGCCATCGTGACGGTATACTCGATTACAGGACAGAAAGTTGCTGAGGGCGCCGGCATGCCCGAACTGAATGCAGGCGTATATATCGTAAAGAAAGGCAACAAGACCAGCAAAATCGTGGTAAGATAAAAACTCCATAACGAATTACAATAAGGAGTGCGTAGTCCCGTGGACGGGATTGCGCACTCTTGTTTGTAAAGCAGCAGGAGGCATCATTACTGACAGCTACCCGAGTGAAAAGTCACAGCGAATCGCAGGGACGCAATGCGATGCTGTTTAACTTAAGGGGTACAGTGTGGGGCGAGGGCGTCTCGCCCTCGGAGTATTATCCTTACACAATGAAAGTTACCACGGGGGCGAGACGCCCCCGCCCCTATCAGCTCAGCGTAAGTTAATAGCATTGAATCGCGTCCATACAATTTAGGCGGTATATTTTAGGTTTTGCAATACCCTACGGATACGATGTTTCCTCAGGGTGTTGGTTGAATAAAACGGGGTGTTGGTTGAAATGTGGGTGTTTGTGTCACTTTTTGACGCATTTCTAATTAAACTTTTACTTAATTTTGCAATCAATAAACACGGTTAACAAAAAACAAACTATTAACAGAATTCCAAAAAGTATCCCTAAGATGAGAGATTTGAGAGGATTGGTTTGCGCCGTAGTCATGGCGGTGACGTGCGCAATGACAGGAATGGCCTATACAATCAGCGGCGTCGTGACCGATACCGGAGAGGAACCGCTTGCAGAGGCCGGCATCAGGCTGCTTAACGCGAAGGACAGCACGTATGTCAAAGGCACGGCTGCCGACTTAAACGGGAAATTTACGCTTCGTGATGTAAAAAACGGCAAGTATATCCTTGAGACAAGCTATATCGGTTATGTAAAGGATTTACGCAATGTCAGCGTGGCCGACAAGGACGTGAACGCCGGCACCATCACGCTGTCGGAATCGTCGCATGTGCTTGCCGAGACGACGGTTACGGCGGTCAAGACCCCAATCAAGGTGATGCAGGACACAGTGGAATTCAACGCCGACTCGTACAAGACGCGGCCCAACGCCGTGGTCGAGGACCTGCTCAAACGATTGCCCGGCGTGGAGGTCGATACCGACGGCAAGATTACAGCCAACGGCAAGGAGGTGACCAAGATATTAGTCGACGGCAAGGAATTTTTCTCTGACGACCCGAAGGTGGCGTCGAAGAACCTGCCCGTCAACATGGTCGACAAGCTCCAGGTAGTGGAGCGCAAGAGCGACCTGGCGCGCATGACAGGCGTGGACGACGGAGAGGACGAGACAGTCATCAACCTGACAGTGAAGAAGGGGATGAAAAACGGGTGGTTCGGGACCGTGGAGGCAGGTTACGGTACGGACGACAGGTATCAGGCTGCATTCAACGTAAACCGTTTCTGGAACGACAACCAGATTACATTCATAGGCTCGGCCAACAACACCAACGACTTAGGATTCACCGACGGCAACGGCAACCGTTTCCGCCGTTTCGGAGGCGACCAGGGCATAAGCAACTCGCAGAGTTTCGGCGTGAACTTCAACGTGGGCAAGGAGGAGATACTGCGCGTGGGAGGCGACGTGATGTACTCTCATTCGGACAAAGAGAGCAAACGCCGGCAGAACCGCCAGTACCTGCTCGAGGACGACCCCTACACTCAGAATTCCTACTCCAACACCCGCGACAAAGGGCACAATGTAAGAGCCGATTTCAGGATAGAATGGAAACCGGACTCGTTCAACACGTTAGATTTCCGTCCCAACTTCTCGTACAACCAGAATGACTCATGGTCGGAGGCGTTCTCGGTGTCGCAGGGCAAGAACACGTCGCTCAACCGGTCGCTGTCGGACGGCAAATCATACGAAGCGGGAGGCCGCCTGATCTTCAACCACAATTTCGCCAACCATCGCGGACGTTCGTTCTCGGTATTCGCCAACTACCGCATGAGCCATGTCAGGGAATATGAGGACAGCTACGTATACAATATCTTCCACCAGTTCAACGACTCCATCGACAGCTACGACCAGTGGATAGACAACAAGACATGGAGCAACTTCGTGAGCGCCCGACTGACATGGACCGAACCGCTTGGCGACGCGCGCAACGGCAACTTCCTGACCGTGGGCTACTCGGCCAACATGCGCTGGAACAACGCCGACAAGCTGACATACGACCGCCCCGTGAACTTCGGCGACGACGTATGGCACTTCATGCTCAACGACATGGACTACACGCTGCCGGTGCCGGAAATCGACTATGCCAATATAGCGCTCGTGGACTCGCTTTCCAACCGCTTCCGAAATACCAACTTCCAGCAGGACATACGCGTGGGGTTCAAGAAGGTGAACAGCAAGTACAACCTTGACGCCGGAATCTCGATAGTGCCCATACGCACCAAGAGCACCAACCTGAGCAACGCCAACAAGAGCATACCGGAACGCACGACGTGGAACTATGCGCCGTTCCTGAGGTTCAGATACAAATTCGACAAAGCCACGTCGATGAATGTGGACTACTACGGACGCAGCTCGCAGCCGTCGATGAACCAGCTGCAGCCGGTGGCCGACTACAGCAACCCTCTGAACGTGGTGCAGGGTAATCCGGACCTGGTGCCGTCGTTCAACCACAACATACGGTTGCGCTACCAGTCGTTCAACATGGAGTCGCAGCGCTCGATAATGACGATGATGGACGCGCAGGTGACCCAGAACTCCATCATCTCAAAGACCATCTACGACAGCCAGACGGGCGGCCGCTACACGACCTACGAGAATGTGAACGGAGTGTGGAACGCGCGGTTGATGAACATGTTCTCGCAGCCGCTGCACAACAAGGTGTTCACTTTCAACAACAACATATTCACCAACTTCAACCGCCGCATAGGCTACAACAACGGGGAGCGTAATGTGTCGAACTCGTTCATGATAGCGGAGTCGTTCTCGTTTGCCTACCGTCCGGACAACTTAGAGCTGGAGGTGCGCCCGATGTATCATTTCTCGACCACGCACAACTCGGCGTCGTCGATGTCGTCGACCAACGTGCACCGCTACGGCGGAAACTTCAACGGCACCTGGTACATGCCGTTGGGATTTGTGCTCAACACCGAACTGACCTATTCGGCCACGAGCGGGTATGCGGCAGGATATGACGAGGATTCATGGATGTGGAACGCATCGATTTCCTATCAGTTCCTCCCGGGCAAGAACGCCACCATCATGCTGAAGGCCTACGACCTGCTGCAGCAGAAGAAGGATATATCGCGCTCGGTGACAGCATCGTATATCGACGACACGCAGTACAATGCGCTGACACGCTACTTCATGCTGTCGTTCACGTATAAGTTCAACACCTTCGGCAAGGGCAACCAGCCGGCCGACCGCAACGAGCGCCGCTGGGGCCCTCCGGGACCACCTCCGGGTGGAGGCCACGGTCGCAGGCATTGAAAAAAAGCGGGCTGATGCCCGCTTTTTTAATTTTGAATGGGGAATTTTGAATTTTGAGCTGATTGGGGGAAAGCCGGGCGGACCTGTCGGACGGGGCGGACCTGTCGGACGAGTCTGACAGGGCGGGGTTGGCGGGCGAAAAACAGGCGAGAAGGGTGCGAGGGGCAATTATTTAACTTTCAAATCTTTTTGGGAAATTAAAATAATTAGTATATTTGTGGTTCGCTTCTAAAAATTTTTTAAGACCGAACCTTAACATGAAAAAATTTTGTGCATTTATAGTGACATTATTGGCTGTCGCACAGACGGGTCTGTGGGCGGCGGAACCTAACGATTATTACAAGTCGTGCGAAGGCAAAACGGGTGAGGCGCTTCTCAAGGCGCTTCTGAACGTGGTCGGCCCGCACAAGAATGTGGGCTACGACGGCCTTTGGGCAGTGTACAACAAATCGGATGTGGACGGCAACGGAAAATATATCGACATCTATTCGACCAAGCGGTGGACTCCGGGCAAAGAGAAGTGCGGCAACTACAAGTACGTGGGTGACTGCGTGAACCGCGAGCACTCTTTCCCCAAGAGCTGGTTTGACGACAAATCGCCGATGGTGTCGGACGCATTCCACATCTACCCCACCGATGGCAAGGTGAACGGACAGCGCAGCAATTTCCCCTACGGCGAATGCGCCAACGGCACTACGCTCCCGTCGAGCAACGGAGTGCAGGCGCTCGGCAAATTCGGCACCTCGACTTTTCCGGGCTATTCGGGTAAGGTGTTCGAGCCTGTCGACGAATATAAGGGCGACCTTGCGCGCACATATTTCTACATGGCTGCGGCCTACAATGACAAAATCAGCACATGGAGCTCCGACATGCTTGCCGGCAATGCGTATCCTGCCTACAAGACATGGGCGCTCAACCTGCTGCTGAAATGGCACCGCCAGGACGCGGTGAGCGAGAAAGAGACCGACCGCAACGATGCCGTGTACGGATTCCAGAACAACCGTAACCCGTTCATAGACCATCCGGAGCTTGTGGAATATATCTGGGGCGACAAGAAAGGCCAGGCATGGTATATCAACGGCAGCCCTGTTCCGACGTGGTCGCAGCCCGCCGACAAGTCGACCATCGACTTCGGCCTGACAGCAACGAACTACACCATTTCGCGCGCCATCGACGTGAAAGGGATGAACCTGACGTCGCCGGTGACGGTGACACTCAGCGGCAATGATTTCACGCTGCAGCAGTCTACCATCACAGCAGCCGCAGCGAATGCCGGCACAAGTATATCGGTATCGTTCAAACGGTCAACGTCGGGCGTATCGACCGGAGTGCTCACGTTCAAGTCGGGCGACCTTACATCGACCGTCAATCTCCGCGCCGAAGCTATCTCCGGCATTCCCGCGCTTCCGGCCGAAAATATCGCCGAAACGAGTTTCACGGCACGCTGGATGAGCCTTGGCGACGCCGAGACATATCAGCTCAAGGTAAAACAGAACGGCACAGTGCTTGCGGGCTATCCCGTGACAGTCAATGCAGAAGCCGAGGAATACGATGTGACCGGACTTGAGCCGGAAACACTCTACAGCTATTCGCTGACATCGGATACGAGAGTGTCAAACGAGGTCAATGTGACGACGGCCGCGCTCATACCCGATGTGCAATACCTCAACGGAACGGAATTCGCATTCCTGACCGACCCCGGCACACCTTCGCAGCCGGCCGAGGTATGGATTGACGTGGAGAATATCGACAACGACCTTACGGTAAGCGTAAAAGCGCCGTTCGCCCTGTCGACCGACATGAACAACTGGAGCCGGAGCATTACCATAGCGCCGCAGGAGGACCGCTTCTATCTGCGTGTCGAGGCGACAACGGCCGGCGAGTATGAGTCGACAATCACAATCGGCAGCGGATATTACATAAATGACGAGGGCATAGCGACGGCATCGGTGCGCGACACGTCGACACCGTGGTTCGTGGAAGACTTCGAGAAGGCCGGAGAGGGCAAGTATGACACATACAGCAACCAGACATTCGTCGGCAACCCGTGCAACTGGAATCTGACCAACGCCGGTATATGGGCTTCAGACAAAGGCTATAACGGCAATTACGCCCTGCGTATGGGCAAGAATTCGACGAGCGCCATAGAGTCGGCATCGCCCAAAAAGGACGGTATCGGCACAGTAAGTTTCTATGCCGAGCGGTGGAGCAGTTCGGACGGCGACATGGTATTGCAGGTTGAATACATGCCCGCGCAATCCGACCAATGGATAAACGCCGGAGAGGTGACTGTCAGCTCCGACACGTACACCCGATATGAGGTGCCCGTGAAGGTGGCAGGCAGCAACTACATACGTCTGCGTCAGAGCGCCGGCGGCCGCGGCATGATTGACGACATCATCGTCAGCGACCATACAAGCGCATCGGCGGAAGGCATCGAGGAGGACACTCTTGCCGACTGGGACGCCTACTGCATCAACAAGACGCTTGTCATCGTCAACCACGGCGAAGCGGCGGTATACCATGTATACAACCTTGACGGACAGACCGTAGGGGGCGCAAAACTGCACGGCACACAATATACCGTAAGCCTCCCCGCAGGACTGTATATCGTGACCGACGGCAGCAACTCGCGCCGTGTCGTAGTAAAATAAAAGATTTCATCTTTCGACAAATATTGCTATATTTGCTTTTGAAATGAGTGACGACAACGGAAATATGGTATCACGGCGGCAATGGCTTAAGGCTGTTGCCGCTACCGCTGTCGGCGCTACGGCGGCGGGCGCGATACTTACGTCGTGCCGTCATGGCGAGGATGGGATAACATCGTTGCGCGCAAATGCCTCGGGTGAGGAAAAAGACCCGTTTGACTCCGATGAAATCATAGCGAATCTCCCCGGCGAAGTACGTTGCGTGGGATGCTCGCGCTGCATGCCGTGTCAGTACGGAGTGCATATTCCGGCGATGTATGCGGCCTACAACGAGGCAGTCAAGAGCGGCGAAATACCGCGCGACGGCAAAGATTTCCGCAACGGCGGAGGGACGGAGCGCAGCCGTAGCTTCGTGGCGCGCATAGAACGCGAAATCGGCGACAAGCATATAGCGCACCGGTGTGCCGGATGCGGCGGATGCGAGTACGAGTGCCCGATGGGACTGCCGATAGCGTCGCACATGAGAAGCATAGGACGTTTTATCGACCTGACAAGGGAAACTGTATAACTCCGACAGATAATAAAGTAAGAAATTAGTACCGGAACGAGAGAAATGAGCGAAAATCCACCGATATACCGCCGGGAACACCGACAGGCCAACGGCCGCGGAAAGGCCCTGCAGACGTGCCGCCGGGTCACGGCCATTGTGGCGCTGAGCGTCATGACGGTGTTTTTCGTCATGCTCGGTACGTCGGCGGCGCTGAGCCTTCAGTGGATCACGAGGGTACAGATTGTGCCGGTAGCGCTGTCGGTGAGCGGTTCGCTGATATTTTTCTGGGTGGCGGTAACGCTGCTGTTCGGGCGTGTGTACTGCTCGATGGTATGCCCCACGGGTATAGTGCAGGATATTTCGGCACGGTTGCCGCGCATGAGCCGGAAAATGAAATTCCGCCGCGGCTACCGCCATCATGCAGCCCGCAACAGGTTCCGCTACGCATGGTTGGCTCTTACGGCGGTGGCACTGCTGTCGGGACTGTCGTTGATGCTGGCACTGTTTGACCCGTACGGGACGTTCGGGCGCATCATGACATACCTGTTGCGTCCGCTCATAGCCACCGGCGAGGGAGCGACGATGGTCACCGGAACGATAGCGGGAGTTGTCGCGGCAGCCATAGCGCTCGCGGCGATAGTAGCGGTGCCGATGAAGAGGGGAAGACTGATATGCAACACGGTGTGCCCCGTAGGCTCGGTGCTGAGCCTGCTGAGCCGCCACAGCGTGTACGGAATGGATATAAACACCGACGCGTGCGTGAACTGCGGGCTGTGCGAACGCGTATGCAAGGCGGAGTGCATCGACTCCAAGGGGCATACGGTCGACATGTCGCGGTGCGTGGTGTGCTTCAACTGCACGGCGGTGTGCGACAGCGGCGCCATCACCTACACGCGGCGCCGTCACCGGCTGTCGATACCGATGCTGATGAAAGTGCCGGGCGCGCGTGCAACAGCCACGATGGACGCTCCGGGAGCGGCCGACAATATAGAGAAACCGCGAGCTATCGACCGACGCCGTTTCCTTGCCACGGGCCTGATACTCGCCGCGGCACCCGCCGTAGCGAGCGCCGCAAGGAAACTCGACCGCGTGAAGCCGAAAGAGATAGTGCAGGAGGATACCCGCGACACACGTCCGGTGCCGCCTCCGGGCATCGCGTCGACACGTTCGTTTCTGACAAAATGCGTGGGTTGCGGCGCATGCATATCGGTGTGTCCGGCGCATGTGCTCGAGCCGTCGAAAGGCGAATACGGCGCGGGCAATCCGCTACACCCGCTCAAGAATTATGATGACAGTTACTGCCGATACAACTGCGTGAAATGTACCGAAGTATGCCCTACCGGGGCGCTCGAGAAACTGACAGTGGAGGAGAAGCATCTGTTCAGGGCCGGCCTCGCTACGGTAGACACCGAGGCATGTATAGGCTGCGGGCTGTGTGCGCAGCGTTGTCCGCGCCATACGATAACGATGACGCAGAAAGAGGGGCGCCGCGTGGCAAGCGTAGACCTCAACGGCTGCATAGGGTGCGGCTCGTGCCAGTATATCTGCCCGGCATCACCCGCCAAGGCCATCAAAGTGAACGGTCTTAAAAGATAGACGACAAACCCACCTCGCGCAAACAGCGCGAGGATGACATAAACACCTATTACCATGATGATTAAAAAAACGTCCATACTGGGGCCGGCGATAATGCTCGCCGCTGCTGCCACTGCCGCAGGAGCAGAGAAACTGTCGGGCACTCCCATAGGCACCACCACATCGGTTGATTATGCCACAGGCGAGGCATCGACCACAGTCAACACGATATACGATGCCTTCGACGGCGACATGAACACGTATTTCGCTTCGTACGACCGCAGCTACACGTGGGCGGGGCTTGACCTGGGGGAAAAGTATGTGATAACCCGCGTAGGGTGGTCGCCGCGCAACGACTGGCACGGGGAGGGGCGCGTGAAGCTCGCCATGTTCGAGGGCGCCAACCGTCCGGACTTTATGGACGCCGTGCCGCTGTACCTTACCACAGAAAACGGCCGGATAGGGTCGATGAGCTATGCCGACGTAGACTGCTCGCGCGGATTCCGCTATGTGCGTTATGTGGGGCCGAACGATGCCCGCTGCAATGTGGCTGAAGTAGAATTTTACGGCGAAAAGGGGGACGGCGATGACAGCCGCCTGCATCAGATTACCAATCTGCCCACGGTGATTATCAATACGGTCAATGCGGTGGAGCCTTATGACAAGGAGCACAATATCGAGAGCAATATCATAATCATATCGGAGAACGGCAGCAATGTGCTCGAAGCTGCGGGGGAATCGCGCCTGCGCGGCAACAACAGCATGACACACCCGAAAAAGCCGTACCGCATCAAGTTTGCCAAGAAACAGCGGCCGCTCGACGCGCCGGCCAAAGCGAAGAAGTGGACGCTTATCAATAATTTCGGCGACAAGACGCTGATGCGAAATATGATAGCTTTTGAGGTGGCGCGGCGCGCGGGGATGGAATATGTGCCGTATTGCCGCCCGGTCGACGTCATACTCAACGGAGAGTACAAGGGCTGCTACCAGCTTTGCGACCAGGTTGAGGTGGCCGAGGGGCGTGTGCCGGTCAATGAAATGGAGGAAACGGACATCGCGGGTGATGCCCTCACCGGAGGGTATCTGATAGAGGTGGACGCATACGCCGAGAGCGAGCTTTCATGGTTCAAGTCAAAGAGAGGCATTCCCGTCACCATAAAATCGCCCGACGATGACAAAATCACTCCGGAGCAGACGGCATACATCACCGATTATTTCAACAGTCTGGAATCGGTGGTCTATTCATCGAAATTCGATGACCCGAAGACCGGTTACCGCTCGATGATTGACCTGACAAGTTTCCTGCAACACTTTATCGTGGGAGAGGTGTCGGGGAATACTGACACATACTGGAGCACGTACATGTACAAAAAGCGCAATGACCCGAAATTTCATGTGGGACCGGTGTGGGACTTTGACCTCGGATTCGAGAACGACACCCGCACCTATCCTATCAACGACCTCAAATGCTATCTGTATCAGGCATCTTCATCGTCGTGCGCGGGCACTATGCGCACATTCGTCAACCGCATAATGGCGCGCGACGCGTCGACCGCCCCCGAACTGCTGTCATTATGGACAAAGATGCGCGAGGAGGGGTTGTCGGCTGAGTCATTGTGCGAGTTTGTCGACAGAAACGCAGCCGAGATGGATGCTTCGCAAAGGCTTAACTTCATGCGATGGGATATTCTCAACCAGGCAGTACACATGAATCCGCAGGTAGCGGGTTCGTATGAAGGGGAAGTGGCATGGGTAAAGAATTATCTGAAGGCGCGCATACAGTGGCTCGACGACAAAATAGGTTACGAACCTGCCGCGGTAGACTATGTCAACATAGACACCGACACCCTAACACTCGGCGACGAGGCATGCTGGACAGTGTATAACGTCGGGGGAGAGGCAGTGGCCACCGTCGACGGGGTATTTTCGACACCATCGCTGCTCCCGGGGATTTATATCGTGAAAGGCGTTTCCGCCGACAAGCGTACGGTTACGGTGAAGATTGCGGTCAGATAAACGGGTACGGGATAGCCGGAGCACGAAATTTCAGGCCGGCAATGTATGGCGCTTTGCGGTGCGCAGGTGGACGATTATCAGGCAATCATTTGCATATATCAATAATTTTAGTGAATTTTGCTTTTATTATTTTATACTGCAAATGAAACAATATCTCGAACTTCTCGACCATATACTTACGCACGGCACTGACAAGGAGGACCGTACGGGTACCGGGACGCGCTCGGTGTTCGGCTACCAGATGCGGTTCAATCTCGCCGACGGCTTTCCGTTGCTGACTACGAAGAAACTGCATCTGAAGTCAATCATCTACGAGCTGCTGTGGTTTCTGAAAGGTGACACCAACGTGAAATACCTTCAGGAGCACGGGGTAAGGATATGGAACGAGTGGGCCGACGAAAACGGCGACTTGGGGCATATCTACGGCTATCAGTGGCGTTCGTGGCCGGCGTATGACGGGACGTTCATCGACCAGATTTCGGAGGCCATTGACCAGATAAAGAACAATCCGTCGTCGCGCCGAATCATAGTGAGCGCATGGAACGTGGCCGACATCCCGTCGATGAAGCTGCCTCCGTGCCACGCGTTCTTCCAGTTTTATGTGGCCGACGGACGGCTGTCGCTGCAGCTTTACCAGCGTTCGGCCGACACGTTCTTAGGTGTGCCGTTCAACATCGCGTCGTATGCCCTGCTGTTGATGATGGTGGCGCAGGTGACCGGGCTGGAGGCCGGCGATTTCGTGCACACGTTGGGCGACACGCATATCTACCGGAACCATTTCGAGCAGGCACGCCTGCAGCTCACCCGCGAGCCGCGCAAGCTGCCTCGCATGATAATAAATCCGGATGTCAAGAGCATATTCGACTTCAAGTACGAGGATTTCGAGCTTGTGGACTATGACCCGCATCCCCATATCAAGGCCGACGTATCGGTATAAATCTTAAAACAGGACAAGACATGGTGACAATCATAGCCGCCACAGGACGCGACGGAGCGATAGGACGCGGGGGTGACCTGGCATTCCACATACGCGAGGACATGCGCCGGTTCAAGGCGCTTACCACAGGACATACGGTGGTGATGGGCCGCAAGACTTTCGAGTCGCTTCCCAAGGGTGCCCTGCCTGACCGCCGCAACATAGTGATAACCAGGCAGACTGACTACAGCGCGCCCGGCATAGAGCGCGCGGGGTCGCTCGACGAGGCTCTCGCGATGGGGGCGGGAGAGGAAGTATTCATAATCGGGGGCGGTGAGATTTACCGTCAGGCAATCGGCGCGGCCGACCGCATGCAGCTGACAATGATTGACGCCGACAGCCCCGACGCCGATACTTTTTTCCCTGAATACAGCTCTACGGAATGGGAAAAACTCAGCGAAAGCGAGAGAAAGACCGATGAAAAGAGCGGCCTAAGCTACAGTTTCATTTGTTATTGTCACAGATAAACGTTAACTTTGCACCCGTCGGCAATGTGCCGGAAGTGATATCAAAATTTAATTTTATCAACCGCGGTTAAAAACCGCGGCCTCTACATATCTGATTACCAAATACTACGACATAGTAGACGCGGTTTTTAACCGCGGAATTTAAAATTTTGAACGCTTTCCCAACAGTTTGAAATCACAACAAATTCAAACACAACATCCGACCGAGATGCCCCGGTAGTTCAACGGATAGAATAGAAGTTTCCTAAACTTTTGATAGCAGTTCGATTCTGCTCCGGGGTACAACAACCGTGGAGAAGAACACTCTTCCCCACGGTTTTCTTTTCCACCACAACATAAGTCATTGATATGCTTATATATAAATCCGAATACCATTATTATTTTATTCAAAATATAACTTACCTAAATTTTTCAACAAGTTGCTGAAAATTTATGTAAATAATATATCCGTTTTTATTAAAGCCATAAAGTATAACCTTTTTGAATATCTATGATGTTATAAATCAAATGATATTCGACAAATAATGAACAACAATTATCATTACAGATTTGGCGGAGCATCTATTATTTACTAATTTTGCGGAATAGTTGCATTTTTAGACTATTCCCTGAGTGCCATGCGGTGATATTGCATCAATAAATGGCATAAATGCTAAAGAAGGTGAGAAACAGTAATATAGTCAGAATATTATGTATGGTGGCAGTGGTGATGCTGCTTGCTGCGTGTGCGTCGATAGGGCGTCCCGAGGGGGGCGACCGCGACGAGTTGCCGCCGGTGTTCGTGCGTTCGAATCCGGCTCCGGGAACACTCAACTTCAACGGCAACCGCATCAATATATTCTTTGACGAGAATATCAAGATGGAGGATGTGGTGAACAAAGTCGTGGTATCGCCCGTGCAGAAGCAGCCGCCGTCGATATCGGCCAACGGTAAGCGCCTGACGGTGGAATTCCGCGACACGCTTGTAAACGACGCAACATATACCATAGATTTTTCCGACGCCATACGCGACCTCAACGAGGGTAATATCCTCGACGGATTCGCATTTGATTTCTCTACGGGCGACACGCGCGACAGCCTTGTCATATCAGGAATGCTTTTCGAGGCACGCAATCTCGAACCCGCGCAGGGCATGATAGTGGGCGTGTATTCCAATCTGTCGGACACGGCCATAACCACGCTGCCGTTCGATCGCATTGCCAAGACCAACCAGTACGGACAGTTCGTGCTGCGCAACCTCGCTCCGGGCACGTACAATCTATATGCCGTCAACGACCTCAACCGCGACTATCACTGGGACCGTTCGGAGGATGTGGCATTCTTAGGGCAGACGGTAGTGCCTGAAGTGGTGAATATCACGGTGACCGACACGCTGCGCGCGAGCAACGGCATGGACTCGATTGTGATGCGCCAGGGGCACCGGTATCTTCCCAACGACCTGCTGCTCACATGGTTCAACGAGAACTACCGCTCTCAGTATCTCAAAAACAATACTCGCATCGACTCCACTCGCATAGCGCTGGAATTTGGCGCGCCCACCGACACGCTGCCCGTGCTGACACTGCTCAACACTCCGGCCGCGGGACGGCGCATCGACGAAATATCGCGCATCGACCACTCCGCCGCAGGCGATTCCATAACATACTGGCTCACAGACAAGGCGGTAATATCAACCGACACTCTTCTCGTAGAAGCGCGCTATCTGCGCACGGACACGCTCGACCAATTGTCGTGGACCACCGACACGCTGCGGCTGCTCAACCGCGACCGTTCGAGTTTCCGCAAAGCGCTTGAGAAGCGCGACAAGGAGCGCGAAAAACTTCTCAAGAAGCTGCGCGAGGAGGGAAGGGATACCGTATTCACCGACGAACCGGTGTTCATGACATTCGACACGAGCACCAAGGGGAACCAGGAGCTGAACCGTCCGCTATATTTCACCGCCTCCCAACCCGTCGATACTATTATCGAGAGCATGATACACCTCGAGATGAGGGTCGACACCGTATGGCGCGACATGGGTGCGCAGCATATCACGCGAGACTCGCTCAACCGCCAGCTGGCGTTCACGCTGCGCCATGACTGGAAGGAGGGGGAACGCTACCGTCTCAAAGTCGATTCGGCCGCAGTGACAGGCATTTACGGAAATGTCAACAAACCCGCGACTTCCGAATTCACCGTCAAGAAACTTGAGGATTATTCCACCATAACATTCAATCTTACCGGCATTCCTGCAGGAGAAGAGATGATGGTGGAACTGCTCAACACACAGGACAAACCTGTGGCAGTAGCTCCGGTAAAGGACGGATCGGCCGTATTCACATTCGTCAGCCCCAACACCTACTATGCCCGTGCCTACGTCGACGCCAACCGCAACGGCAAGTGGGATACCGGCTCGATAAGCGAAAAACGCCAGGCCGAGGATGTATATTACTACCCCAAGAAACTCGCCGTGAAGAAAAACTGGGACATCAACCAGACATGGGACATCAACCAGCTTCCCGTGGAGGCACAGAAGCCCAACGAGATAAAGAAAAACAAGCCCAAGAACCGCGACCGCAACGCCAACGAAAACAACACCGATGAGGACGAAGAGGAGGATGACTACTATTCGCCCGGCTACGGCGGCTCAGGACGCAACAGTTCGGGCAACACCAACCGACAGTCGGGCACCGGCCTCGGAGGTCAGAGATTCGACCCCGGGACATTACGTCGATAGACGGTTCAATCACGCGACAAATAAATCCAACAGCAATGACAACATCGACACCACTGACCAAAGACCTCGTCAACGACCCGGCATACTGCCGTCTTGACCTACGCATTGGCGTGACGGCGCTTGATGTCATGATCTACAACCCATTGGAGGACAACTCGCTGCTGCTGCGCCACTGCGAACTCGGCGCCGACGGAGGAGACAGCCTCAAGCAGCTTGAGACATTCATCTACGACAATCCTTTGCTGCTTAGCGATTTCAAGACCACGACAGCGATAATCGAAAGCCGACGCTTCATGGCCGTGCCCGATGCGATAGCCGACGCCTGCGACCATATAGCGCTTCTCCGAGAGGCCGACAGCGACATTGACCGGCGAGATACCGTCATCGATGACCGCCTCGACACTTTCGGGGCGCGTCTGCTCACTCCGGCAGATACTCCTGTTGTCAATTTCCTGCGGCGCACGTTTCCCAACATCAGGATGCACAACTCCATACACCCGTTCACCCGCTACTGCCACGCCAACCTCACCAAGGGAAATACCGTCAAGGTATTCGTCAATATGCGCGGACGTTCGCTCGACATCGTGGTGATGAGTTCCAACTCGCTGCACCTGCTCAACCGCTTCGAATACCGCGACATCAACGACGCCGCGTTCTACATACTGAACTGCACGGAAGATATTTCCGACGAAATATCGGAGATACTTATCGGGGGCGACCGCGAACAGCGCGACGCACTGATGCCGTTGCTGCGCAAATTCCGTCCGTACGTCATGCCGATGATATTCCCCTCGGCGATGTTCCGGGCCGGAGCCGACGCCATGAAAGCGCCTTTTGACCTGATAATACTACCGCTATGCGAATAATACGAGGAAAATACGGACGCCGCCGTTTCGATGTGCCGACCAATATCACGGCACGTCCCACCACCGATTTTGCCCGCGAGAACATATTCAACGTCATGGAAAATCTCGTGGACTTCGAGGAAGGGCCTACGGCTCTCGACCTGTTTGCCGGCACGGGTGCAATCACGTTTGAATTCCTGTCGCGCGGCTGCTCGTCGGTGACAGCGGTAGAAAAAGCCGCCACACAGTACAATTTCATACGCAAGGTAGCCTCGCAGCTCGGCGCCGACAACCTGACGGCACTGCGCACCGACGCGCTGCGTTTCATCACCGCGGCCTCGCAAAGCTATGACATAGTGTTCGCCGACCCGCCCTACGATCTCCCCGGGTTCGGCGACATACCGGGAGCCATCCTCAACTCACGCTTGGTGAAACCGGGCACCCTCGTAGTGATAGAGCACTCGAAAAAATACGACTTCTCCCACCTCCCCGGCTTCACGGAACACCGCGCCTACGGCTCCGTCAACTTCTCCATCTTCCGGGTCGAGGGGTAGAAGCACCCCGCAAGTACACGTTAATCTAAGATTTTGCACGAACTCGTGCAATTTTTCAAAACTCCTAAATACTTAAAGCTCTGTGTATTACAAAACCTCCAGTTGTAGGGACGCACGGTCTGTGCGTCCGTGAAGTATGTGCCGATTATCAACAAATTATCGGACGCACAGACCGTGCGTCCTACTATTGAGAGTTTTGCGACACCTTCATTAACCGAGATGACACAGACATATCTTGCTAAGATTTTGAATTATGACAGAAAAAGAAAATGCAGGAAAGACAGGTTGCTACACGGAGAGCCTTTATGTAAAAATAATCGTAATCTTCGCGTTCGCGTTGCTGTTTCCGATAAACTTTGAGCATGAATACGGCTGGTTTATGGGGCTGATGCACGGCACATTCGCTCCATACTACTCTATTTTCACCCTGTTTTCCGATACCGCCCTTTGCAAAGCGCCGTTGCACACGGCGGCCTACGGCATCTGGTGGTGGATAGGCCTGGCAATAAGTCTGTACTATATCGTAATGGCACTTGTGCTTACTATAAGGCAAATATACCGCCGACAAAAAACCGCCTGATTATGTCAATGAAAGCATCGTCCTGCCGGTAGAACAGAATTCACATCTCATCAATACGCCGCCATCTGCTCATACGAACCTGCAGGCAGCGGCAACGCAACCGCCAAGGTTATTGTCAAGTAGCCCGCACATCACAGCACCAATAAAACTTCAGCCCGTCCCCACCCTGTTTTATCGGGAGAGCCGGGCTGATTTGCATACAGTGCCGAAGAAACTATTACTCACCGTCTTAGTTATTTATGGCCATTGCGGTAATTGATGCGGGCGTTGTACATTTGTTCTTTGATACCACCGTTGCGAAGGAAATCTTCCTGAAGCCTTTCTAAAAGTTTTCGCAGAAACACGTCGGTCTGATGGATGAGCGTAATCGCAATATTGGCTATGGTTTCGGAAGAACGTTGCTTTATCGCTTCGATATAGTATGATGATTCGTTGTGTCGGGCACAGACTTGTCTCGTCTTTACTGCTTTTTCGGAATTTAATTCCCATTTACATAGATTTCTTACTCTAAGAAAATCTTCATAATCAAGCAACAGCTCCTGAAGACTGGCTCTCGCAACATTTATGAGTTTGATTTCAGTTTCGGCCGACGTTGCTCCCGCAGATGTACCCTCGGCTATGTTCTGTCTGCCGCTTCGCGCAGCCTGTATCATTTGGTCGATAGTACGGTCGTTTTTCTGCAGGTGAGTGTGAGCGAAGTAGTAGGTAATATCATAGATACATTCAGCCTTCTGAAAGGCTATCAGTTTCCGATAATTGCCTTTCTGTGGGAGGAAGGTGTCAGCCATGATTTATGGTTTTTACGGGTGAATAGTGGTAAAATTGGAGGTATTGGTCTAATTAGACTAATTGGTCTAATTGGTCAACTAAACGGAAATTGGACTAATTAGTCTAATTGGACATATAGCATCTTCATCAGCAGTTCGTCAGCGATTTTCAGCAATTTACTGCAATGGGATGTTTTTATACGCAAATATAGCAAATTTTTCTAACTTGCTATATTCATTTTTATATTACGCACTAAATTATAGTGATTTACGCAAAGATGGCGCATCAAAATCAGTCGTTTTGATGCGCCATCGGGAGATTTTGGGATTAAGTCTGTGGGGTTACTTTATGTATTCTTTGGTGGTTTTGTTGCCGCGGACTACTATGTAGAGGCCGCTGGCGGGATTGTCGACACGTACGCCCTGGAGGTTGTAGTAGACGGGAGCGACATTGTCGTCGGCTTCGATACCATCGACCGATCCGGAAGCCGCAGATACTGTCAGCATGCCGGTTCTCTCGTCATACATAAGATCCCATGTTCCGGGGGCGATGGAGAAGTTGTAATCCTGCCACCCTACGACGTATGTTCCCGGCCCTGTAATCAAAGCGCCGTCAGTAGAATGTCCCCAGAACAATATTTTGCCGTCATCACGCATCTGACGCAGTAAGAACTGACATTCATTTTCAGCGACGACATTCTTAGCAGTCCACTGTCCGTCGTTGTTATCACTGCGCATTCCGATGGCTGCCCATTCATCTCCTCCGGCCGGGAAATTGCCCCATATCTGGTAGGTGTATGATAGTTCGACAAAGTCGCATGTGTAGGATAATATCCTTTCTGAGGGGTTAAAGACAAAGTGCGGATTAACAAGGCCTGTCAACGTGCCGGCGGAGATGTTATCGCCGGGCTGAACGAGAGGACAACGTGAACCTCCTTGGTAGATTCCATAGCTGTAGCGGTTCAAGCCGAAACACCCTTCTTCATCCCATGTGCCGTCAGTAATTTTGAATTCAACGAGTGTGCCGGTATAATCGAGTTCATAGTCACCGTTGCCGACGGGAGTGAATTTGTAATCTTCCGCGCCGTTGGTCCAGTCGTTGAAATCACCTACAAGGTAATAATCCTTATTGTTTATGTTGTCGAAATCGTAGGCTACGATGTTTTTAAACTTACTCCAGGGGGCGGTTGTTTTAGCGGCTTCTACGCCTTCAGAACGAATGAAAAGCGTAGCATTGGTGGAAATAAATGCAGTAGGATCTTCGAAGGCTACGGGTGTATCGGTGTTATAATATACATTAGCCAACATGGAGCAGCCCGAAAAGATATTTTCACCAAATGTTTTGACCGAACTTGGGATTGACACGGAGAAGAGCTGGGAATTTTGATAAAATGCGGAATTGCCTATCGACTCAACCGAAGAGGGAATTGTGATGGAATTCAAAATAGCGAGTTCAAACGCGTCCGCCCCGATAGAGGTTACGGTGGAGGGGATGTTCACATAATTGAGGAAAGCTTTATAGAATGCGGTTTCACCAATTGCCTTTACGCCCTCCGGGATGTTATACCCTTCGGGGTAATATGTATACAGCCCTTTAGCTTCAGGAAATTTGACGAGCGTCGTATTGTTGTCAATGTTGGAGAACAGGACGCCATCAAGCGAATAGTAATTTTTACACCCTTCCTCCACATTGATTTCATACAGGTCCGGACATTCAAGGAATGAGCCGGCACCGATTTTTTCAATAGCGGCGGGCAGGCTGACGGTCTGTAGTTTCGCACAGTTATATGCGAATAATCTTGGTAATTCTTTTACCGAGTTCGGAATTTTAATGTAGCCCAATACGTTACAATCTTGTATTGCGCCAAACTCTATTGATGTTACCGAAGATGGAACCACCAAGTCTCCCTTTTTCCCTTCGGGACATTTGATGAGTGTTGCAGTTCCCTTATCGACCAAACAACCCTCAACAGATGAATACCACTTATTTGAATCATCTACATTGATAGCCTCCAATTTGGCACAACTGGTGAAAGCATATTTATCGATACTATTCACAGACGAAGGGATATCGATAGACTCAAGAGCAGAACACATGGAGAATGCAGAGTTGCCGATTTCTTGAAGAGAGCCGGAAAGTTGCACATTGTTGAGACCACTGCAATAGGCGAATGCAAGGTTGCCTATCGAAACAACTGTATTTGGCAAAGTGACAGAGGTCATGCCGGTGTACTGATAGAAAGCTTTATCGGCAATTCTCGTTACTGTGTATTCGTTGGTGCCGTCGGAAACTTTAGCGGGAATATCAAGCCTGCCTTTGATGATTTTCGAGTATTCCGGCACAAAAGTAATGTAATACTCATAATACAAGTTAACAATATGTTTTATATTGAAGATTATGTCACCGGTAAAATCTTCATAAATCAGACAATTGGAACCTGCACCATTATAAATTTGACAAGGAGTACCATCGAGCGATGGATAGGCACCGCCACAATTTAATTCAAAATTGGCATCTGCCACTTTGAAACCACCTGCTGATAATGTGCAATTACGGATTATATACTCGCCGTCAGTATCGGTGGTGCGGAACTCCCATTCTTCGGTAGCGTCCCAGCCGTTCATTTCTCCACGAAGATAATAGCCGGACAGTTCGCCCGTTTCCTCATCGGGATTAACGGTGAGGGGAGCGCCGCATTTTACCATACAGGTTTTGGCAGTTTCGTCGGTCACGGTGTACACCAGTGATTGCCCTTCATAGGTGTAGGTGAAGTCACGCGCCATCGCGGGGAGGGCGAGCAACGCGGCTAATGCCGGGAGTAGAAATTTTTTCATAGTGCAAAAAATGTGTGCGTCGGGACCTCCTCGTCGGCGTTAATGGTATCGGATAAACAAAAAGCGCAAGGTCAGTACCTGTTGCCCGTCCCACTCATTGAGGCCTTCGCATTGCCCTGATACGTTGAACGGGCAACGTGCAGAGGCCTCACGCAAATATGCTGACTGTCCGACGGTGCAATGCTCGCGCATCGCCGCCACGGATCAGTATACTACATATCCACATAAGCCATCTACCGTTACCTCATTCCTGACGTATCAATGAGAGTTGCGAAGTTTCAATGAGTCAAGAAAGAGCGCTATGGTAAACGCTTTCAAAAAAAATGTCAGCACCCCGCCCCTCAGCCCACATCGGGCCTCCGCGGACGACATGCATCGGCAAAGTTAAACATTTTTCGCTATAATGCAATAAAATACCGCGAAAGTTATTGCTAAATAATAAATTACCCTGCCATGGTACGCAACAGTCAACGCGCGCCACCACTGAAAAAGTGCGATCCACCCGTTACCGAAGTGAACCGCACTGATTTGATGATCGTACCGGTCGCTATTATTTTATGCCTTCCACGCGCTTTCGCTCAGCTTCAAAAGCTTCAATAAAGTGCATTTCAACAGGAGAAAGCTGAAATTGGGCACGCTCCCGGAATTTGTCGTATTCCTCGTTGGCTTTCAATCTGGCAACTTCAGCTGAGACAGTTCCGGCATGTGTAAGCAACTCTTTACCTGACAACGAGAGGAAGTCATCAAGTTTCTTAATCCAGTCCTTCATATACATCGGGACATGGCTCTTGGCCTGAAGTTCAGCAAAATCGAGATATAGGTTAACAATACGATTGAGCATATCTACTTCTTCCTCCGAAAGATAATTTTTAGCAACTTCAGCCTCATGCCGGGTAGGCAACGCTCCGCGCCATGTTGTCAGTCCCATAAAATCCTTTTCGGCGTCTGCACGGTCATAGATTACTTCGGCAGCTGTATGCCCGTGAGCGGCAAAATGCATCTTGTTTTGCACGGTCTTGAAGAATTGCTGCGTAATGGACATACGAGGATCATAATCAATGCTCAGTGCGTATATTTCAAGCACCTTGCGATAAAATACTTTCTCCGAGCTACGTATATCGCGTATCCGGGCCAACAGCTCATCGAAATAATTCCCTTTGCCTGCATTCTTCAACAATTCATCATTAAGGACAAATCCCTTGACCATATATTCCTTCAACACCTGAGCAGCCCATTGTCTGAACTGAACACCGCGATGCGAATTGACACGGTAACCCACGCTGATAATCATATCGAGATTATAATATGCAAGGCTCCTTTCTACTTTCCGGTCGCCTTCATTTTGAACTGTTGCAAAAAATGCAACAGTTCGGGTCTGCTCCAGCTCTCCGCTATCAAACACATTCCTGATATGTCTTGAAATAGTCGACTTATTACGTTGAAACAGTTCAGCCATCTGGTCAGCCGTAAGCCACACAGTCTCATTGGAAAGTCTGACCTCAATCTTCGTTTCGCCACTCTGTGTCTGAAATAATATAATCTGCCCGTTATCCATAAAGATTAGTGATATGTCTTGGGATAATTCTTTGATTACAAAGATAATCAATTTTATGTGAGTCTGGAGAGGCAAGGAAAGATTTTTATTACTTCCCGTCTAAAGAGGTTGTTACAAAACTTCGAAATTTCGGCTAACAAAGTAGGGACGCACGGTCTGTGCGTCCGATAATACACTGATAATCAACCAGCGCATTCCGGACGCACAGGCCGTGCGTCCCTACCATTGGAAGTTTTGCAACACTCTCTAATGGTGAAATTTAGTTTTGTATTAGCTTCGGTGAAGAAAAATTTTGCGCTGTCGAAAAAAATGGTTATGTTTGTAGAAAATAAGCCGCCGGGCGTGGCGACAGCCGCACCGGGGCTTTTGTTGCAACATTACTCTCTTATACTCAGGACTATGCTGAATATCATTAAAAATGACCCGTGGCTTGAGCCATTCGCTCCGGCTATCGAAGGGCGCCATGAAGATGCCGTCAGAAAAGAAAAAGAACTCATAAAAGGGAACCGCAATCTTGAAGGCTTCGCCAATGCACACAATTATTTCGGCCTTCATCGCGACGACAAGGGCTGGGTGTTCCGCGAATGGGCGCCCAACGCTACCGCCATCACGCTTATCGGCGATTTTTCCGATTGGCAGGAGTCGCCCAAATACGCTCTCAAACGCCTCGACAACGGCGTGTGGGAACTGCGTGTAGGTCCGCGGGGCATGAAGCATGGCCAGCTGTATAAGATGAAAGTACACTGGGACGGCGGCGAAGGCGAACGCATCCCCGCCTACGCCACACGCGTCGTGCAGGACGAGCAGAGCCATATCTTCTCCGCTCAGGTGTGGACCCCGAAGAAAGCATACGAATGGAAAGTGGAGAGCTTCGTGCCCGACACGCGTCCGCTGCTCATCTACGAATGTCACATAGGCATGGCGCAGCAGCGCGAAGGCGTAGGCACCTACGTGGAGTTCCGCGACAACATACTGCCCCGCATTCATGCCGACGGCTACAACGCCATACAGATAATGGCCATACAGGAGCACCCGTACTACGGCTCGTTCGGCTACCACGTGTCGAGTTTCTTCGCCCCCTCAAGCCGATTCGGCACCCCCGAAGAGCTTAAGAGCCTCATCGACAAGGCCCACGAACTCGGCATAGCCGTAATCATGGACATCGTGCACTCCCACGCCGTCAAGAACGAGAACGAGGGATTAGGACGCCTCGACGGCTCATACAACCAGTACTTCTACGGCGACCACCGCCGCGAGCACCCGGCATGGGACTCCCTCTGCTTCGACTACGGCAAGAACGAGGTGCTGCATTTCCTCCTCTCCAACTGCAAATACTGGCTTGAGGAATTCAAATTCGACGGCTTCCGCTTTGACGGTGTGACCTCGATGCTCTACTACGACCACGGACTCGGACAGGCCTACTGCTCGTATGGCGACTACTACAACGGCGCACAGGACGTCAACGCCATCACCTACCTCACTCTCGCCAACAAACTGATACACGCCGTCAACCACAATGCCATCACCATAGCCGAGGAGATGAGCGGCATGCCCGGTCTCGCCGTGAAAATCAAGGACGGCGGCATCGGTTTCGACTACCGCATGGCCATGGGCATACCCGACTACTGGATAAAGACTCTCAAGGAGAAAAAAGACGAGGACTGGCACCCCACCTCGATATTCTGGGAACTCACCAACCGCCGCAGCGACGAAAAGACAATATCATACGTCGAGAGCCACGACCAGGCGCTCGTAGGCGACAAGACGGTGATATTCCGCCTCATCGACGACCAGATGTACTGGCACATGATGGTCGGTGACAACAATATGACCGTCGACCGCGGCATCGCGCTGCACAAGATGATACGCCTCGTCACCCTCGCCACCATCAACGGCGGCTACCTCAACTTCATGGGCAACGAGTTCGGCCACCCCGAGTGGATTGACTTCCCCCGCGAAGGCAACGGCTGGAGCTACAAGTATGCCCGCCGCCAGTGGGACCTTGTCGACCGCCAGGACCTGAAATACAAGTATCTCAACGCATTTGACAACGCTATGGTCGAGCTTGTGAGCCGCATCATCAACTTCCAGGCACTCAGCATCGAGAAGCTGTGGGAGAAGGACGACGACCAGGTGCTTGCATTCCGTCGCGGCGACCTCGTGTTCGTGTTCAACTTCAGCCCGTTCAAGTCGTTCACCGACTACGGCATCCTCGCCCCCGCAGGGAAATACAAGGTGGTGCTGTCGTCCGACGACAAGCAGTACGGCGGATTCGGCAACATCGACGACAGCGTGGAGCATCTCACGCAGCACGACGAGCTGTATGCCCCGACAGGCAAGGAATGGCTCAAACTGTATCTGCCCGCACGCTCGGCGCAGGTGCTCCGCCTCGACCGCACGCCGGCCAAACGCACGCCGAAGACTGAAAGCTCAAAAACTCCTAAAAAGAAATAACGCAGCACTGTGGCAGGGGTAAAGAGTTTGATGAAGGATACTGCCATATATGGTGTGAGCAGTATCGTGGGCCGGTTCCTGAACTGGTGCCTGGTGCCGATGTACACCTATCTGTTTCCCGCAGGGCAATACGGTATTGTCACCAACATCTACGCCTACGTGGCGCTGGTGCTCATCATACTGCTCTATGGCATGGAGACGGGATTTTTCCGGTTCGCCAACCATGAGCGGTGGAACAACCCCACGCAGGTCTACTCTACGACACTCATATCGGTAGGCACCTCCTCGATGCTCTTCATCATAGTGGCATGCCTCTTCTCCCCGCAGATAGCCGACGCGCTCAACTGCGGCGACCACCCGTCGTTCATCTGGATGATGGCAATCGCCGTGGGGCTTGACGCCTACTGCTCGATACCCTTCTCTTATCTCCGCTACAAAAAGAGGCCCGTGCGCTTCGCCACCCTCAAGTTCATCAACATCGGCCTCAATATAGGCCTCAACCTCTTCTTCCTCATACTCTGCCCGTGGATACAGGAGCATGCCCCCGGGCTTATCGACTGGTTCTACGACCCCGGATTCGGCATAGGCTACATATTCCTGGCCAATCTGCTGTCGTCGATGGTGATACTGCTTCTTCTCATGCCCGAACTGCGCGTAAGCTACAGTTTCAACGGCCGTCTGTGGCGCGAGATGATACGCTACAGCTTCCCGCTGCTGATACTCGGCGTGGCCGGCATCATGAACCAGACCATCGACAAGATACTGCTGCCGTTTCTGGTCGACGACCCGGCCGACGCTTCGCAACAGCTCGGTATCTACGGCGCCAATTACAAGATAGCCATCGTGATGGTGATGTTCATACAGGCATTCCGTTTCGCCTATGAGCCCTTCATCTTCGACAGGAACAAGGAGGGGGGAGGCGACAAACGCCGCGCCTACGCCGACGCAATGAAATTTTTCGTCATCTTCGGGCTGTTCATCTTCCTCGGGGTGATGTTCTTCCTCGACGTGCTCAAGTATTTCATCTCGCCGCGCTACTTCTCCGGTCTGCGCGTGGTGCCGATAGTGATGGCCGCCGAATTCTTCTTCGGCATATTCTTCAACCTGTCGCTGTGGTACAAACTCACCGACCGCACGATATGGGGCACTTGGTTCTCCCTCGGCGGACTGGCCATCACTCTGGCCATCAACATACTGTTCGTGCCCCGCTACGGCTACATGGCCTGCGCCTGGGCGGCGTTCTGCTGCTACGGCGCCATGATGGCGGCATCGTATCTCATCGGTCAGAAAAAATACCCCATCAACTACGACCTGCCCCGCCTGAGCCTCTACATACTGTGCGCGGCGGCCCTCTACGGGGGAGCGATACTCATCACCACCGGCATCGAGATACTTGATTTCACGGTGCGCGGCGTGCTTCTCATAGCCTTCGGGGCACTCATCTGGGTAAAAGAAAAGCCATTGGCCCGTCCTGTTAAAAAATGACGTAATCAAGGCGATTATGGAAAAGAAACGTATCGTATTGCTAAGCCACAACGACCTACTCGGGGGCGCTGCGATTGTCACCTACCGGCTGATGAAAGCCCTGCAGGCGCTCGGACATGAAGCCGACATGCTGGTGTTCAACAAAATAGGTGATGACCCGCACGTGCATCAGATAGGCACACGGCCCGTGCGAGGCTGGCGATTCATACAGGAGCGCATAGGCATCATCACCCGCAACGGCTTCAACCGCCGCGACCTGTTCAAAATATCTACAGGCTCGACCGGCATGAACATACACCGCCACCCGCTCGTGAAGAAAGCCGATGCAATATTCGTAAACTGGGTCAACCAGGCCACAGTATCACTGAATGAGATGCAGCGCATCTGCAACATGGGCAAACCTGTCGTATGGACCATGCATGACCTCTGGTGCATGACCGGAATATGCCACCACCCCTATTCGTGCGACCGCTACCGCGTCCAATGCGGCGACTGCCCCTATCTCGGCGCAAAGTCATCGCCCGGCGACCTGTCGCACAAAATATGGCTCAGGAAAAAAGCGCTCTACAGCAAGACCGACATAAAATTCGTGGCCGTAAGCAACTGGGTGAAACAGTGCGCGCAAAAAAGCTCGTTGCTGCGCGACAAGGAAATCACGGTGATACACAACGCATTCCCCTCCGACATGTTCCGCACCGTCTCCGACAAACCGTTCACCTCGCAGACACGCCGGCAGTTCAAACATATAATAGCATTCGGAGCCGCGAAGCTCGACGACCCCGTGAAAGGACTTCCTTACGCCATCGACGCGCTCAACATACTCATGGACGAGTCACCCGAAATCGCAGCAGGCACCATAGCGGTTTTCTTCGGCAAGACCGACCGCGAAGACCTGTTTCAGAAACTCCGTTTCCCCCACGTGGCATGCGGCACTATCAGCGACCACACTTCGCTCCACCAGCTTCTCGTACAGACCGATGTCATCCTGTCGACATCGCTCTACGAGACCCTCGGAGGCACGCTTATCGAAGGTATGTCGGCCGGAGCCACCCCCGTATCGTTCGGCAGGGGCGGACAGATTGACATAATCGACCACAAAGTCACAGGCTACATAGCCGAATACTGCAATCCGCGCGACGTAGCCGAAGGCATACGCTGGGCCCTGACAGCCAACCTCGACCGCGAAAAACAACACGAAATAATCCGCCAGCGCTTCAACGCCCGCGACATAGCCGAAAAATACCTCTCGCTGATCTAAACAGCAATCCGCATACAATCCGGTCAGATTGATTGTCATAATTATTACCACCATATCATTCAAATATATTCGTCACGTCATATATATTGATAAAAAAATACTAAATTTGTGAAGAATATATTGATTAATGAATATAGCCAATACATATCTTGCAAAACCGTTCGTAAAATGGGCCGGCGGAAAAACAAGACTTCTCGGGGACATCAAGAAGTCACTTCCACACGACTTTTCACAACGTAAGTCACTGACTTATGTGGAACCGTTTGTGGGCGGAGGAGCTGTGTTATTCTGGATATTGCAGGAATATCCAAATATAGAAAACGCAATAATCAATGACATTAATGCCGAACTAATATGCACATATCGAGTGATAAAACATGATGTGGAAAGCCTTATCACACAACTATCCCGTATGCAGATAGAATATACAGTTCTTGACGAAGATAATCGAAAAGATTACTTCCTTACTCAAAGGAATCAATTCAATAATGAGAATAATTCAGATGTGGAGACAGCGGCATTATTCATTTTCCTTAACAGAACATGCTTTAACGGCCTGTATCGGGTTAATTCCAAAGGAAAATTCAATGTGCCCCACGGACGATATTCCACACCTCTCATTTGCGATGAAACCACACTAAGAGCAGACTCCGGGTTGCTTCAGAAAGTAGAGATATTATGCGGCGATTTCGAACAGACAGAACATTACGCCGGTCCCGACTCATTGTTTTATATGGATCCGCCATATCGTCCACTATCCGACACATCTTATTTCACCTCTTATTCCAAGGAGGGATTCGATGATGCAGAGCAAACGAGACTAAAAAACTTCTGCGATAGAATTGCCATGAAAAAGTCAATATTCATGGCAAGCAACTCAGACCCACAGAATACCAATAATAATGACGACTTCTTTGATAATCTTTATAGAAAGTTTAATATAAAACGTGTACTGGCACCAAGAGCTATTAACTCGAAAGGGGCTGGCAGAGGCTATATTTCAGAAATAATGATATCCAACATCCGAAACCGTTAATTATCATGAGAGACTTCAATGCATGGATTGCCAACTTCCGACAATCAATCGCTGATTATAAATACTATGTTGACTTTGACAAAGTATACAGGAATGTCAATAGCATAAAGATACCATTGAATATTTTGAACTCGTTAATCGGCTCAAAGAATATCGAAGAAGAATTCAAAAATATTTTAAAACAATATCCTGAAACACTCAAGTGCATACCGATACTCCTTGCCAAAAGAGAGTTTGAGATTATGGCAATGGATGAGGACGGACAATTTGATTTTCATTTCAACGAGCCGAATTGCACAATTGAGGAATACACGGTTTTTATGAGAAAAACCGGTCTGTTTAATCTGATTGAGAACCATATAATCAACAACCTTGTAGATTATGTCACAGGTATTGAGGTCGGACTTGATTCTAACGGCCGCAAAAACCGTGGAGGTCATCTTATGGAAAACATTGTCGAGGGATATCTGCTCAAAGCCGGCCTGGTAAAAGGTGTTGACTATTTCAAAGAAATGTATATCCATGAAATAGAAGCACGCTGGAACATCGATCTCTCTGCGATATCAAACAATGGCGGCACTGAGAAAAGATTTGATTTCGTAGTAAAAGGAGAAAATACCATCTACGGAATAGAAACAAATTTTTACACAAGCAGTGGCTCAAAATTAAATGAAACAGCCCGAAGCTACAAGACCATCACATCTGAGACCAAAGACTTGAATTATTTCAAATTCATTTGGATTACAGATGGGTGTGGTTGGCATAAGGCAAAGAACAATCTGAAAGAAACGTTCGACATTCTTGACAATCTATATAATATTACCGACCTCGAAAACGGGATAATCACCGAGGTATTAGTCTAAGAGCTTGTCTAAATTCTTTTTTGCCAAATGCCATCGGCCTATTACAAATCTACAGACAGAACTTTTACTCTGCTCCACGGGGATTGTATCAAAATGCTTGAGTCCTTTGACTTTAAATTCGATATGATCTTCGCCGATCCACCTTATCATTTATCAAATGGCGGAATAAGTGTACAAAGCGGCAAAATGGTATGCGTCAATAAAGGCGGCTGGGATAAATCAAAGGGATATGAAGAAGATTATATGTTTGACAAAACATGGATATCCGCTTGTCGTAATAAGTTAAAAGAGAACGGAACTATTTGGATAAGTGGCACGTTTCACAATATTTTCTCCATAGCAAGATGTCTCACCGAACTTAATTTCAAAATTCTTAATTGTATTACTTGGGAAAAAACTAATCCTCCGCCCAATATATCTTGCAGATATTTCAAATATTCAGCCGAATATATCATCTGGGCACGCAAAAATAAGAATGTGCCACATATATTCAACTACGAGCTGATGAAAGAACTAAACGGCGGTTCTCAGATGCGTGATGTGTGGAGATTGCCTGCAATTGCCCGTTGGGAAAAATCATGCGGCAAGCATCCGACACAGAAACCGCTATGCGTTTTATCCCGTATAATACAAGCATCAACATCTTCAGGGGCATGGATTTTAGACCCATTTACCGGGAGTAGCACAACCGGGATTGCAGCCAATCTCTTAAACAGGCGCTTTCTTGGCATCGACTGTAATGAAGAATTTTTAAATCTAAGCAAGGCACGCCGTCAGGAAATAGACAATAGCTTTATAAAGAAAACGTATCTTAATAAACTTCAGAAACAGGCCGGGATCTTTAAAGACAACAATATTTACGCCATTATGGATAGTGATATTGATTACTCCTGCGATCTGCCATTTTAATAAAATATATTTTATTTTTCTCTAACCCATAGGTTATTAACACAAACTTTGGCGGTTTTAATCTGAAATTTTGGGCATGTTAACATTGTTTCTTGCAGATTTTGCGTAAATTTGCAAGATACTGTATTCATATCTCATAAACCAATATACTATGCCATTTGTAAAATGCCCCGAATGTGGAAAGCTTAATTCTATAAAGCTTAAAAATTGTCCGAAGTGCGAAGCATCTTTAGACATTGCACGTGCATCTTATAATAACACACACTCTATGGCTGCGGGCGCCGCAGGCAACCCTGCCATAAGTCAGAATACCCCCTGGGGACAACCTGCGCAGCAATCCGCACCCCAGCCTCAGAACAATCCATGGGGGCAGCCCGCGCAGCAACCCGCACCCCAGCCTCAGAACAATCCCTGGGGACAGCCCGCGCAGCAACACGCGCCCCAGCCTCAGAACAATCCATGGGGGCAGCCCGCGCAACAACACGCACCCCAACCTCAGAACAATCCTTGGGGACAGCCCGCGCAGCAATCCGCCCCCCAGCCTCAGAACAATCCGTGGGGACAACCCGCGCAGCAACACGCACCCCAACCTCAGGGCAATCCATGGGGACAACCCATCCAGCAACCTGCCGCACAGCCTCAGGGAAGCACGTGGGGACAGCCCGTCGCACAGAATCCGGAGCTTGTCGCCCAATGTCCGACATGCGGCAACCGCATAGTATCCGGCGCACGTTTCTGCGCATCGTGCGGCACACCGATTCCGCAGCCCGCAACCCGCCCCGCCGGCATACCGACGCGCAAAAACCCCTATTGCCTTTGATTGACAGCAATATATAAAGCCGCGACATGAACTTTACTCCGATAGCACGCCCACTGTTCAAATCGGTCGACGCCCGCACAATGCGCGCGTCAGCCGACATCGAACGCACGCAGCGTCGCGTGCTGCGGCAGCTCATGGAGTACGGTAAAAATACCCTTTGGGGACGCGAATACGGTTTTTCACCCGACCTCACCCCCTCCGCCTACGCCTCGCGGCTCAAAATCAACGGCTACGAAGCGTTCCGCCCCTACGTGATGCGTATGCTTGCCGGAGAGAAAAACATACTCTGCCCCGGCACGGTAAAACGCTACGCCCAGTCATCGGGCACATCAGGCGGCAAAAGCAAATATATCCCTCTCCCGCCCCGTTCGCTCAAACGTTGCCACTATGCGGGCAGCACCGCCGTCGTGGCCCGCTATCTCTCCAACTATCCCGACAGCCGTATTTTCTCGGGACGCAGCCTCATACTCGGCGGCAGCTACGCCAACGAGCTTTCGCTTCCGGCCGACGTTAAGGTAGGCGACCTCTCGGCATCGCTTATCGACTGCATCAATCCCGTGGCCAACCTCTTCCGCGCGCCCGGCAAACGGCTTGCGCTGATGAGCGACTGGAGCCGGAAACTGCCGCGTCTCGTCGACGCCACGCGCCGTGCCAATATCGTCACTCTCTCGGGGGTACCGTCATGGTTCCTCGCCGTGTTGCGCGGAGTGCTCGCCGCCGGACACGCTACCGAGCTCCATCAGATATGGCCCGGACTCGAAGTATTCTTCCACGGCGGCATATCGTTCGCACCCTACCGCGCCCTCTACGACTCCATCATCGACCCGACAAAGATGCGCTATATGGAGACCTACAACGCCTCCGAAGGATTTTTTGCCCTGCAGGCGTCGCCCGACGACGACGGCATGCTGCTGCTTGCCGATGTCGACGTATACTACGAGTTTGTACCCCTCACCGAACTCGAAAGCGACTCCCCTGCCGCAGTTCCCGCATGGGAAACCGTCAAGGGTGAGACCTACGCGCTTGTCATCACCTCGAGCAACGGACTGTGGCGCTACATGATAGGCGACACGGTAAAGGTGGTAAGCACCGACCCACTGAAAATCAGGATTGCCGGCCGCACCGGAGCCTATATCAACGCTTTCGGCGAAGAACTGATGGTATGCGACGCCGAAGCTGCCATAGCACGCACATGCGCCGCCACCAGAGCCTCCGTGACCGACTACACCGCCGCTCCGGTATTCACCTCGGCCACCGTCAAGGGGCACCACCAATGGGCTATAGCATTCGATCGCGCACCGGCCGACATGCAGCTTTTCGCCAAGACTCTCGACCGCGAGCTGTGCAACGAAAACTCCGATTACCAGGCCAAACGCGCCGGAAACATATTCCTTGCATCCGCCGCCGTCACCCCAGTGTCGCAGAAAGCCTTCGACCGATGGCTCCTGTCGACAGGCAAACTGGGCGGACAACGCAAGATACCGCGTCTGCGCAACGACCGCTCCATAATCGACAGCATAATCGATATAAACAATAAACTAACATAATCACTCCATGACAAAACTGACAACTTTACGCAACCTGCTTGCCTCTCTCGCGCTCATCATCGCGTTCTCCCTGCATGCGCAGGAAGCCAAATACATATTTTACTTCATCGGCGACGGCATGGGACCCGGCCACGTGATGATGACCGACACCTACAAGCGTCTCGCCCTCGGCGACTCGCTGCCGCTCACCATGCTGCAGCTGCCTGTACATTCGTTGCAGACCACCTACTCCGCATCGTCACCCGTCACTGACTCCGCAGCTGCCGGGACCGCACTGTCTACCGGCACCAAGACCAAAAACTCCATGCTCGGCATGAGCCCCGACACTGTGCCAGTTACCTCAATCGCAAAATATCTGCACGACAGCGGTTACGGCGTGGCGCTCATGACCAACTCTGCCGCCGACGACGCCACTCCCGGCGCTTTCTACGCCCATGTGGCCAACCGCGGCCAGCACTACGAAATCGGACGTCAGGCCGCCGAATCGGGCTACGAACTCATCACCGGAGCCGCCCTCCGTGGTCTCAGCAAGGACGGCAAGCCCACCGACCTCGCCGACTACATCGCTTCGCAGGGCGTTGAGCTCCTCACGTCGCCCGAAGCTGCCGCCGCATCATCCTCTCGCCGCATCATCCTCACTCCCGATACCTCGATGTGGGACTGGGACATGGGATACAATGTCGACAGCATTCCCGGCGAAATGACAGTCGACGACATGACAGTCATGGCTATAAACCACCTCAGCCGCCACACTCCCGACCGCTTTTTCATGATGGTGGAGTGCGGCAGCATTGACCATGCGGCCCATGCCAACGACGCCGGAGCCGTCGTCAAGGAAGTCCTGGCTTTCGACAAGGCCATCGCGACAGCGCTCGATTTTTACAACGCCCACCCCGACGAAACTCTCATCGTCATCACTGCCGACCACGAGACCGGCGGCCTGAGCGTAGGCAACAACTACACCGGCTACATGGCACGTCCCGAATATCTCGTGCCTCAGAAAGTATCCAAAGAAATCTTCTCAAGATATTGCGACGAACTCATGAACGCCGCCGAAAAGCCCGGCTGGGACGAAATGAAACAATACCTCTCCGACAATTTCGGATTCTTCACTATCGTTCCGCTGAGCGAGCGCCGCGAGAACTGTCTGAAAGAAGTATTCAACTCCACTTTCATCGACGGGCAGGCTCGCCGTCAGGAAACTCTCTACTCCAACTTCAACCAATTCGCCGTCGAAGTGTTTGAAATGCTGAACGAGAAAGCCGGAGCCGGCTGGACCTCCCTCGCCCACTCAGGCAACTTCGTCCCGCTCTTCGCCGTCGGAAACGGAGCCGGGCTTTTCACCGGGCTCAACGACAACACCGACGTGCCCAAAAAGATACTCAAAGCCGCAGGCATCACGCCCGCAGCGGGCAGATGACCCAAACGCGCCGGCACCGCCGCGCGCACCGACCGATATAACAAACTGATTGAAATAATAAGATGAAATTAAAACAAAGAATCTTACTTGCCCTCCTCACTCTCTTCGCTTTCACCGGCGCACGCGCCCAGGAAAACGACCGTATTGACGTTGACCTCAACCTTATAAAAGTCAACGTCACAATGAATCCCGAACATTACCGCGAACTGATGGACCGCTACATGCACGCCGACACCACGCTGCGCCTCGACGAAATGGCCACCGTATACTACGGCTACGCCGCCACCGTCGACTATGACCCCGACCTCACCTTCCCCGAAATCGAGGACGCCATCAATGTGGAAGACTACGCCCGTGCATACGAGCTCAGTGTGGAGAAAGCCGCCGAAGCTCCCGTATCGCTCCCCGTGCTTATCAACGTAATCAAGCTGATGCCGCAGATCGATCTCAAAGGCAACCTCGACTCTTACCTCAACATACGCCAGCGCCTCGAAATGCTCATAGGCACCATTCTCGCCTCAGGCACCGGCATTCGCCGCGAACTCCCCTTCAAAGTCATCTCCGAAGGCGACATGATGGTGATACTTAAGGACATACTCAACGTAGGCGAAATCATCGACCGTTCGAAAATCGGACAGCTCGACGCCGTCAAAATCACGTTCCCCACAAGCTCACGCGAGCATATCCTCTACTTCGACAACACTCTCCACGACCAGTACAAACAGAATAAACCGTGACGCAACCGATGAGCGACAACGAGAAAAACATACCGAAATGGACTGAAATCGAGCTGCTGCCCGAATGGGACGAGCCGTTCTACGACGTATACACCGCCAAGAAATTCGGCAAATGGCTGATGCTCAAGACACTCAAGCCGCAATACCGCGACGAAGACACCTACCTGTCCATGATTGAGAAGGAATTTGATGTCCGCTACAATCTGGCACACCCCAACATCGTCATGATCAACGACTTCGAGGAAGTGCCCGGCATCGGCCTGTGCATCATCACCGACGACGTCTACGGCGACTCACTCCGCAAGCTCCTCGACAGCGGCAAGGTCGACGAATCGACCCTCCGAAAGGTATGCACATCGCTCGTCGACGCACTGGAATATATCCAGACCAACCACATCGTGCACCACAGCATACGCCCCGAGACAATCATCTTCACCGAGAATATCGGCAACCTCAAGCTCATCGATGTCGGCTTCGACCAGCTCGACCACCTGAGCCATGACGACACCTCACGAGATATTCACGATTTCGGGCTTGTGCTCAAGGAAGTGCTCGACAAGCTGCCCGAGCGCCACAGCCATCTGCACCGCGTGGCCGCCCGTTGCCTCAACCCCGACCCGCGCAAGCGCTACCACGACATACGCGACCTCAAGATGGCGCTTTCCAACCGCTCGAACCATCGTCTTTACATCATAATAATAACATTTTTAATCATCATGATTGCCCTGCTCGGGTGGCTCGTGGCCAACCCCGGCAGCACCGTGGCAGTCGGTCAATAATATACACAGATATGGCTGTAGAAATCAGAGCTGTAGAGCCAGTAAAGAAAGAACTCAAAAAGTTTGTGAAATTCGGTATCGACCATTACAAGGGCAACGACTGCTTCGTGCCGCCGCTCGTCATGGACGATGTCAACACCCTCCGGCCCGACAAGAATCCCGCCTTTGAATTCTGCGAGGCGCAATCCTTCATGGCCTACCGCGACAACGTGCCCGTAGGACGCATCACCGCCATCATCAACAATCAGGTCAATGAACGCACCGGCGAGAAAAACATGCGCTTCGGCTTCGTCGAGTTCATCGATGACAACGAAGTGGCCGACGCTCTCTTCGACGCCGCCATACGCTGGGGCAAGGAGCGCGGCATGACCACCATAACAGGTCCCATGGGATTTTCCGACCTCGACCACGAGGGCATGCTCGTCGAAGGCTTCGACCGCCTCGGCACAATGGCCACAATCTACAACTACCCCTACTATCCCAAGCACATGGAGCGTATGGGCTTCGAAAAAGATGTCGACTGGGTTGAATACCTCATCAAGATACCCGACGGCATTCCAGAAAAGCACCAGCGTATCGCCGACATCGTGCAGCGCAAATACAACCTCAAGATATTGCGCTTCAAGTCACGCAAGAAAATCAAAGATGAATACGGCCGCGCACTCTTCGACCTCATCAACGAGGCATACAACGGCCTATACGGCTACTCGCCCCTTACCCCGCGCCAGATCAACCACTACATCGACCTCTACCTCGGCATACTCCGCCTCGACGACATTTCGGTAATCGTCGACGCCGACAACAAACTCGTGGCCGTAGGCATATCGATGGCAAGTTTCTCCGACGCCCTGCGCAAGAGCCGCGGACGCATATTCCCCTTCGGCTGGTGGCACCTGCTCAAGCCACTCCGCGGCAAAGTCGACACCGTCGACCTGCTCCTCATCGCCGTCAAGCCCGAATACCAGAGTAAAGGCGTCAACGCCCTGCTCTTCGCCGACCTCATCCCCCGCTACATCAAGACCGGCTACCGCCAGGCCGAAAGCAACGTAGAGCTTGAAGGCAACGAAAACGTCCAGAAACAGTGGGAATACTTCGAGCGCGAACAGCACAAACGCCGCCGCGCCTACAAAAAATCCATCTGACCCGAGCCAAAAGATGCCGCAGGCATCCTCTATTTGATTAACCCGGTCATGGCGCGAAAGCGCCTTGGCCGGGTCATTGTGCGGACTGGAGACGTTGCCGCAGGCATCGTCAATCTACATAAGCCCTACATACGGGTCTCCGGATATGAAGAAAATTGATGATGCCTGCGGCAACATCACGCAGCATGATACCTCTCGTCCCGGCCAAGACGCTCTCGCGTCATGACCGGGTTAATCATATAGATGATGCCTGCGGCATCGTCGCTACCCTATGCTGTTTACTTAGGAATGATATTCCTGCCATCCCTGACATTTCGCGCTGTCATAAACCAAATCGCCGCCGCTGCGGTTATATTATAGAATGGGCGCGAGGGATGACACATCGTCATATTGCCGCCTAAACTGCATGTATAACTAAGGTTTTGACTGTGATTAGACGATTTGGCATCTGTTTGGCAATGCTGCTCGGGAGCATTACATGTTTTGCACAGGAGAGCGGCGCCGGCTGGTGGCACGACCTCGGCGACAGCGTATTGGACTCGCTCGTCGACGTCGGTGTCCGCAACAACTATGACGTGGCGATGGCCGCACGCCGCATAGGCATAGCACGCGCCGGTGTCGGCACCGCACGTGCAGGGTATTTCCCTACGGTAGGCGTCTCGGCCTCCTACGCCAAAGGGCAGCAGTCGGGCATGCAGGCATCGCCGGGCACAAAAGCCATTGGCTACGGCTACTGGCAGGGACAGCTTGACATGAGCTGGGAAATCGACATCTTCGGCCGTGTCACCTCGCAGGTAAAGGAGAGCAAAGCCCGCGTACGCGTAAGCCGTGCAGCCCGCGACGGCGTGGAACTGAGCCTCATCGCCGAAATCGCATCAGCCTACGTCAATCTGCGCGTCAGCCAGGCGCGCCTCAAAGTCGCTCAGGAACATCTCGAACGGCAGCACAAAGCCCTGAACATAGCTCAGGTACGCTACGACACCGGCCTCGCCTCCATGATGGACGTAGATCAGGCGCAACAGGTCTACAGCTCCACCCTCGCCGCCATACCCGGCATTGAGAACAGCATCCGCACCTACATCAACAGTCTGGCCACACTCCTTGCCCTCCCCGCCACCGACCTGCAGCCCCTTCTCGACGGCGGAGAAATCCCCGCTTACATCGGACTGATACCCAAACAGGTCGACCCCGTCCTGTTGCGCCGGCGTCCCGATGTCATCGAGGCGGAGCAGACAATCGCTGTCGAGGCCGAAGCACTCGGCATAACCAAGAAAGAGTGGCTGCCAAAACTCTCGCTCGAAGCAAGCGTAGGTACCGAAAGCCACAGCGCCGGCGACCTGTTCGGCAAAAACAGCATCACATACAGCGTCGTCCCAACCCTGTCATGGACCATGTTTGAAGGCTTGGCCCGCAAATACAACACCGAGGCCGCACGGCTCCAGATGGAAAACGCCATCGACAGCTACAACCTCACCCTCTCCACCGCCGCTCAGGAAGCCGACAACGCACTATCCTCCTATCTCTACGGCGTCAGCGAAATAAAAGCGCTTGAAGACGTAGTGAAAGCCTCCGAAGGCTACGACACGCGCGCCCTCGACAACTACAAAAGCGGCCTTTCGCCCTATATCAACGTGGCACAGGCCCAGATATCCTACCTCGAAAATGTCAATTCGCTGCTCCTCTCGCGCGGCAACGCACTCCTGTCACTTATCAGCCTGCACAAGGCCGTAGGCGGCCCGCTTGTGCCCTCACTGTGATTATACTCAAAAACAAGATATTATGTCTACCGGAAAATTTAAAATATCGGCCATAGCGGTCATGTCGGTCATGCTCCTCGCAGCATCGGGCTGCCGCAAAGACAAAAAAGAGGCGGAGCAGGCCGTGCCGGTCATCGATGTCGCCACAGTGCGGGTCGACTCCGTAGTAGTGCACAGCGAATACCCCGGCTACCTCACGGCAATGCGCGAAGTTGACCTCGTGGCACGTGTCGACGGCACACTCACCTCCAAACCCTCCAACGCCGGCGAAATCGTACGCGAGGGCACCGTGCTCTACACCATCGAGCCGACGCAATATGCCGATGCCGTACGTCAGGCCGAGGCATCCCTTTCCGACGCCATAGCCTCGCGCGACTACGCCCGCGACCACTACGCCGCTATGCAGAAAGCGCTGGAGAGCGACGCCGTAAGCCGCATGGAGGTATTGCAGGCCAAAAGCGCCCTCGAGAGCGCCACTGCCGCCGTCAGCAACGCTCAGGCACAGCTGCAGACCGCACGCACCACTCTCGGCTACTGCACCATACGCGCCCCGTTCACCGGACGCATCAGCAACACCGACTTCAGCGTCGGCGCATATCTCGGCGGAGCGGCCCAGCCGGTCAAGGTAGGCACTATCTACGACGACAGCCGCGTCAAGGTCAACTTCTCGATCGACGACAAGACCCTCTCCCATATCGAAAATTCCCGTCAGAATCCCGAACTGAAAGCGATGATGGACAGCATTCCGCTGCTGTTCGACACCCCGACGCGCCGCCCCTACACTGCCGACATGACCTATCTATCACCCGCTGTCGACAAGACCACCGGCTCAATGTCCGTACAGGCCGAGATTGACAATCCCGACGGCGAGCTCCACAGCGGCATGTACTGCAAGATACAGCTGCCCGACGCCGTGATGCCACAGGCGCTCCTCGTGCGCGACGCCTCGATAGCCACCGACCAGCTCGGCAAATACGTCTATGTCGTCAACGATTCCGACCGCGTGGTCTACACCCCTATATCGGTAGGCGAAATCGTCAGCGACTCCATGCGCGTCGTCACCAAAGGATTGCGTCCCGGCGACCGCTACGTCACCAAAGCCCTCCTCAAGGTGCGCGACGGCATGACCGTCACTCCGCGCGACGTAAGCACCTCCCACCGCCGCTGACCTGCTGTTTTTTTAATTTTGTCCGACCCGACCTAAAACTGCATCATCGTGTTCTCAAGATTTTTCATAAACAGGCCCATTTTCGCCACGGTCATCGCGATAATCATGATTATCGCCGGACTCATCACGGTCAAGACATTGCCTATTGCGCAATACCCGAGCATCTCGCCCCCGTCGGTGACAGTGAGCGCATCCTATCCCGGAGCCGACGCGCTGACCGTGGCCGAAACCGTCGGCGTCCCCATCGAGGAACAGATCAACGGCATCGAGGACATGATGTATATGAGTTCCACGTCAGGCTCCGACGGCTCCTACAGCCTGACCGTCACTTTCGAGCAGGGCACTGACCTCGACATGGCTGCCGTGAAGGTGCAGAACCGCGTCAGCCTCGTCGACGCCGCCCTCCCCGACCCCGTGCGCCGCGAAGGTGTCTCGGTATTCTCGCAGTCCTCCAATATAGTGCTCTTCGTGGCGCTCACAAGCGATGACCCGGAGCGCTACGACGCACTCTATCTCACCAACTACGCCAACCTCAACATCACCGACGAACTTGCCCGCATCGACGGCGTCGGCGGCGCAAACGCTTTCGGAGCCGGCGAGTACAGCATGCGCGTATGGCTTGACCCCGACAAAATGAGGGCATACAACATCACTCCCTCCGACATTTCAGCCGCCATCGAGAGCCAGAACATGGCCGTGTCGGGAGGTAGCGTCGGCACGCAGCCCATGGCCGGCGGAGCGGCGTTCACCTATACCGTCACCGCCCGCGGACGCCTTCAGTCGCCCGACGAATTCGGCAATATCGTGCTCCGCACCTCCGCGGCCGACGGCTCCATGCTGCGCCTGCGCGACGTGGCCACCATCGACCTCGGATCGCAGCAGTATTCGCAGGTGGCACGCGTATCCGACAAGCAGTGCGCCCTCATCGCCGTGCAGCAGCTCCCGGGTGCCAACGCCCTCTCCGTAGCCCAGAAAGTCGAGGCGCGCCTCGACCAATTGCAGCAATATTTCCCCGAAGGGGTGAAATGCGAGATTGTGATGAACTCCACCGAGTTCGTCACAGCCTCCATCGACGACGTGCTCGTCACCTTCGTGGAGACCACGCTTATCGTGATGATTGTAATCATGATATTCCTCCAGAACTGGCGCGCCACAATCATACCGATGCTCACCATCCCCGTATCGCTCATCGCCACCTTCGCGGTGATGAAACTAATGGGTTTCTCCATCAACACGCTAACACTCTTCGGCATGGTGCTCGCCATCGCCATTGTGGTCGACGACGCGATAGTGGTGGTCGAGGACTGCTCGCGTATCCTCGACAAGGGCAAGTGCACGCCGCGCGAGGCAGCCCTGCAGGCCATGAAGGAGCTATCGGGACCCGTCGTCGGCGAGGTGCTTGTGCTCCTCTCGGTATTCATCCCCACGGCCTTCATATCAGGCATCACCGGTGAGCTCTACAAACAGTTCGCCCTGACCATAGCAGTGTCCACAGCCTTCTCGGGCTTCAATGCCCTTACCTTCACACCGGCCATGTGTGCGCTCTTCCTGCGCCCGAAAAAGCAGTCACGCTTCTTCCTCTACGTGTGGTTCAACAAATTCTTCGGCCGTGTGCTCAAAGGGTACGACGGACTCACCGGCCGACTGCTGCGCAAACCGCTCCTCGCTCTACTCATCTTCGCCGCCATACTCGGCGTCGGCTTCTACGGCTTTGAAAAATGGCCTGAAAGCTACGTGCCCGAGGAGGATATGGGCTATTTCCTGACTTCGGTCGAACTGCCCGAAGGCGCCTCGCTCGCCCGCACCGACTCGGTGATGCGCAACCTATCGGCGAAGATTGAAAGCCTGCCTGAAGTCGACCACGTGCTCTCCGTATCGGGGCAGAGTTTCGTCGGCGGCGGCTCGTCGGCCAATATGGGCTCGCTCTTCGTCGTACTCCGTCCCTGGGACGAACGCAAAGGAAAGGACCATAGCGTCGACGCCGTGATTGAACGCTGCAATGAAATAGGGGCGCAGGAGCAGGAAGCCGTAGTATTCAGCATAAATCCACCTTCGATACCCGGTCTGGGCACCACCTCGGGCGAACAGATGCAGATACTCGACATCAACAACCTCGGCGCAGTCCAGATGTCAAAGACCGTCGAGGCTTTCCGCGAGGCTGCCGCGAAGGATTCACGCCTTGCCTCGGTGACCTCGCTCTACGAGGGTGAGGTGCCGCAGTACCGCCTTACTGTCGACCGCGACAAAATCAAACTTGCAGGACTTGAAATCTCCGACGTGTTCTCCACTCTCGGCTCATACACAGGCAGTACCTACGTCAACGATTTCGTCGAGTTCGGACGCGTATATCAGGTAATCGTGGCGGGCGACGGCTCCGCGCGCGATTATGCCGAAGACCTCCTCCGGCTGAGCGTACGCGCCCCGGGCGGCGAGATGGTGCCCTTCGCCTCGTTCGCCACCGTCGAACCTGTCATGGGACAGCCCACAATATCGCGCTACAACATGTATCAGACAGCCTCCGTCACCGGTACCCCCGCCAAAGGTGTCAGCAGCGGCGACGCCATCCGCGCGATGGAAGATATACTGAAAGATGTCGCCGGCAACAACTACAGCTACGCATGGACAGGCGAAGCATATCAGGAGACACAGGCCGGCACAACCATCACCACAGTCCTCATCTTCGCGCTCCTCATCACCTTCCTGGTGCTCGCGGCACAGTATGAGTCATGGTCCGATTCGCTCGCCGTCATCATCACCGCACCCGCCGCCATTCTCGGAGCCATTCTCGGCTGCATCATAATGGGACAAAGCGTCAGCATCTACACCCAGATAGGCATAATACTGCTGCTCGGCATGGCCGCGAAAAACGCCATCCTTATCGTCGAATACGCCCGCTCGTTCGCCGACTCGGGAATGCCCCCGGTTCAGGCCGCACAGCAGGCAGGCAATATCCGTTTCCGCCCCATCATGATGACCGCCCTCGCCTTCGTATTCGGCGTGATGCCCATGCTCTTTGCCACCGGAGCCGGAGCCGCAAGCCGCATAAGCCTCGGAGCCGCCGTAGTGTTCGGCATGGCCATGAACGCCGCCGTAGGCACCCTCTTCGTCCCCCCGCTCTGGAAACTCCTCCAACCCCGCAAAACCAAAACCCCCACCTCCGAGTCCACCGAGCCCTCTGAGAACTCCGAGAACTCCACCTCCCCCGCATCCCCCAATCCTTAGAGACCTTAAAGTCCCTAATGACCTTAAAGTCCTTAAAAAGCAAAAAGAGGCTGCCCCGGTCTAAAAAACACCCGGCGCAGCCTCAATTATGAATTATGCATTATGTAATCGCTTTAGCGCTTGCGAAGCAAGAATTATGAATTGACCTCAGTCGCCTCCGAGCGGACGATACTCTCCACCCTTGCCGATTGACGTACCTGACTCGTCGGCCTTGATATTAGCGTAGGCATGACCCATCGACATCAGTTTCAGCTGATTGCGGAAATCCTTCTCGCCGAGCGGCGTAGTGACATGGATAGTCCGGGTTGCGCCGGGCAGAATGTCGATATAGTTGTCGGAGAAGAAATTGTCGATTCCGTCGAGCGACAGGAATACGCCGCGGGCAAACACATCGCTCGTCATCGCCACATCGTAGCCGTCGCCGGCTGCCGTTACCTTGATGTCGATGTTGGGGCGCTCGTAGTTCATGTACTTCTGGCGTATCGCATAACCGATATTGTGATATGTGCGGTCGGGCGTCTCATAGTCCGTCACGAAGATATAATCCCCCTTGAAAGCGTCACCGATAAGATTCTTGACATCCTCGGTGTAGACCACCTTCGACGACAGCGGCTGTGCGTTGTGCTTCACCTCCTTGGTGGCTACGACATTGCCCTTGAGGTCCATCACGCGCAGTGTCATCTTCCCTTTGACGGCGTTGCGGCGGTCGTTGATGACCGATATTGTCAGCGTATCGCCCGTGCACAGCGGCGACACAAGCACATCATCAAGAGCGTATTTCGAGAAATACTGCTGCGCTTTCCAGCGGCCGTACCAGTCGCGTGCTGCCCACGATGCCACCGGCCAGCAGTCGTTGTGCTGCCATACGAGCGAACCCATGCAGTGCGGCATGTCGCGGCGGTGTGCCTCGAAAGCCGTCTTGATGGCGTCGCCCTGGAGTATGCCGCCCACGTAGAGGAACGTGGGGAAATCCTCCGGCACACGGTACTCGTCGCGCATATAGTCGCGTATCAGTCCGTTGGCGTAAGAACCGGCGCGCTGATGGTCCATCATGGCGTCGGAGTTGTAGCGCCAGTCACTCTCTTTCGGTGCATATATCTTGACCGACTCGAATTCGGGGAACGACTGGAAGCCGTATTCCGAGAAGAAGCGGGCTTTCTTCACGTTGTAGTGGCCGATTGAGTCGCGGCCGTGCCATACGCCCCAGTAGTGGTCGTCGCCATTGATACCGTCAGATGCCGTGGTGCGGAACGCAAAGGGCGACGACGGACGGTAAGCCACACCGCCTGCATATTCCTCGACCACTTCGGGCAATACACGGAAATACATGTCCTCGAACTGCTTCGTAGTCAGCTCCTCGACGCCTTTCTCCTTGTAATATTTCTGGCGGCCGCCCCAGCCGTAGTACACATCCTGGCACTCGTTGTTGCCGCACCACACGGCTATCGAGCAGTGGTTGCGCAGACGGCGCACATTGTCGATGGCCTCCTGGCGTATGTTGGCGAGGAATGCCGAGTCGGCGGGATAGGTCGAGCAGGCGAACATGAAGTCCTGCCATATCATGATACCGTTCTCGTCGCAGAAATCATACAGGCGGTCATCCTCGTAGACGCCGCCGCCCCAGATGCGTATCATGTTCATGTTCACATCCTTTGCGTCGGTCACATGCTTGAGATACTTCTCGGTGGTGATACGCGGCAGGAAGTTGTCCATCGGCACCATGCACGCGCCTTTGGCGAACACCGGCTTGCCGTTGAGCTCGAAGTAGAGGCAGTGGCCCTGGTCGTCGGGTTTGTGTATCAGTTTGAGCGAACGGATGCCGAGACGAGTGTCCTCGGTCTCCACCTTCTTGCCGTCCACGTTGAGAGTCGTCGCGAACTTGGTGAGATACGGCTCGCCGAGGCCGTTGCTCCACCACAGACGCGGATTCTTGATTGTATAGTCGAGCGTCACCTTGTTCAGTCCCTTCTCGAGGCTTACGGTCTTCGATGCCACCTTCTTGCCGTCGGCGGTGATAGTGATTTCAGCCGCGGGAGCAGCCTCGTCGGCAAGCACCTCGACCACGGTCGACAGGTTGGCGCGCTTCGCTGTCACATCTTTCTGTATGAACTGCACGTTGTTGATGCGCTCGCCGCTCCACGTCTGCAGTTCGATGGGACGCCAGATGCCCGAAGTAACCAGTCGGGGGCCCCAGTCCCAGCCGTAATGGTAACCGGCCTTGCGCGCGAAGATACTCAGTGTCTTGTTGAAAAGGCCGCCGTTCTGCGCCTGGTCGGGACCGGTGTTGAACGTATAGTCGAATTGGTCATATTTGGGAAGGTCGACCTTGATGGGCGAGTCGAACAGCACCTCGAGCAGGTTGTCCCCCTCCTTGAGTATGCCTTTGACATTCACGCGCCACGTGCGGTGCATGTTGTTGGCCTGAAGTATGCGTTCATGGTTGAGATATACGGTAGCGTAAGTGTCAAGGCCGTTGAACACAAGCTCCTGGTTCTGCGCCGCTACCTCCTCGGGGGTGGCGACCAGATGCGTCTCATACATCCAGTCCTCCTTGTCGACCCACTGCACCGAGCGTTCATTCAGGCGGAAGAACGGGTCCTCGATGATTTCGTTGGCCATAAGGTCGGTATGCACCGTGCCCGGCACCGTGGCGGGATACCAGTTTTCCGACCGCCATTGTCTGAAACGCCAGCCGTCGTTTATCTCGCGGCTCGACACCTCGGCTCCGGCCGACAGCACTGTCGATGCTATCGTTGCCATTAAAAGTAATTTTTTCATGGACAAGTATTTTATAGTTAGTGTTAATAATTGGTTTGTTTCGCTCTTTCTAATTGGTCTAATTAGTCCAATTAGTCCAATTAGTCTAATTTGACCAATTGGACCAATTCCTCCCCCACCCCTGCAAAGTTATCATCAAAATGCATCATTTCTTGCAATTATCCCTCCATAATCGGTCAAATTTACTTCATCCGCCCGGTTTTGACGCATTTTTACAAGTTTTTGGCGATTGTCATTTTCCTATCTTATACGGCTCGGCATCATGGTTGCCGCTGATCTTATTCCCCTCGACAAGCACACTGCCACAACCCGTGGTCTCTACCGCCACGCCCTCGCGCATCACGAACTCATTGCCGACAATCCGCACACCGCTGTGCACCGCCCCTTCGTCGCGGTCGGTCTCCGGCCTGACACCTATCACCGGACTGCCGCACTCTATGAATTTGTTGCCGGTGACGGTCACGTCGCGTACCGGTCCCGACTCATACCAGCCGCGTGCATCGTCCGAGATATAAATCGCCGGCATCGGTATCTTGTCAAACGTATTCCCCTTTATCAGCACCGGGCGACGTGTCGTCACGAGTATGCCTCGCGTAGGCACCAGCGTGAAATAGCTGTCGGTGACCGTGAGCGACGGCGTGGCCGACACATTCTCAACCGCGCGGCCGTCCTCCACATCGACCTTCCCTATCTTCCGGTCGAGCGTCACGAGCCATTCGTAATTGTCAAGCTGTTTCGACTCGGTCACACGGCCGGCAAATTTTCCCAAAAGCGTGTGCACATCGACTATCTCTATCGAGTCGCCGGGATAAAACGAATTGAAGCCCCACGACTGGTCGTGCATATAGCGCACGCGCAGGCTCCGGTCGGTCGGTTGCTCCACGATGCGCAGATGCGTGCCGTGCACATTGATTGCATCGTCGTGCGCCCCCGAGAAATAGCAGTTGTCAACCTCTATGTGCCCCCTACATCCGGAGAACTGGAGGAAATCGGCAAAACCGGCGCACGTCCTTCCCGACCCGTCTTCGGGAGCCATGCGGCAGCCCTCTATCGTGATGTCGGCCGAGTTCTGCGACACGATGCCGAAATTGCCCACGAACTGCAGATTGAGGTTCTCGAGCGTCACATCCCGGCTCTCGTTGATGAACCCGCACACCTGATTGCGTATCGTGTGCCGCATCTGGTATATCTCGCCGACTTTGAACGGATGGCCGCCCTCATAGAAGAAATCCACCGTGCCAGGTGCCGCCTCCACCGCCTTCGTGCCGCGGCGTATCGGGTTGTCATACCTCCACGTTATCTTTTTGTCGGGAAAATACACCTGCGCCAGACCCTCGGTGAACCGCCACCCCTCGCCCGTCCAGTAAAACGTGCTGTCAGCCGTAATTTCATAGCGCGACGGCTCCGTCACCTTCACCCTCACGTGCCTGTCGCCGCTCTCGGTTATCGTCAGCTCGGGCACCGACGGGTCGGCCGCGTCAAGCGTGAAATTCTTAAGCGTCACCCCCGCACACTGCTCTATGGCAAACGATGTAAGCTCCCCGTGTGTCACTATCTTAGCCCCGTTGCCGTCGAGCGTAAGCCCCTCGGCGCCCTGCATATACAACGCGATATACTTCGTATTGTCAGGATTCTCACGTTCCGACGTAGTGTTCGATATATACCTCAGCTTAGGCGTAGCGCTCGTGCGGTACACATGATACGTAGCCCCCGGCGCAAGCCTGATTTCGGCACCCGCACCCCCGGCCACAGCCGCATCAATCACCTGCTGCAACACCTCTGTGGCATCCCCCTCCACGGCAGGCACATCATACCTCACCCCCGCGGCTGCCCCGTAAAAGCACCCCGCCAAAATAATTCCTGCTATAGCACTTCTTTTCCTCATACTAATCTCGTTTTATGTTAGGTTAAATAAATTCCAAAATAATCCCGTTTTGCATCCGCCGTTCCTAACCGACTGCCACTATTTTTCAGCAGCAGGCAGGTATTTCAGCCAAGTGATGAGGCGTAAGCCGAATAATCCCCTCTTAGCTCCACCCCCGTTCAGCTTTCAAATTTACTAATTTTTCCCGCAAAAACACGTCAAAATATTACACCCCGAAAAAAAATTCCATCCCCCTTTAACATAATTTATTTACTTTAATTAATTTACTTACCTTTTTTCAAAAAAAATGATTACCTTTGCATCGCTTAAAGCTATATGCAGAGAGTACTAAGGTGAAAATTGCTAAAACCCAATATTTTTTACAATTATGACAAAAATAGGTATTAATGGCTTCGGCCGCATCGGACGTTTCGTGTTCCGTGCTTCTACAAAACGTGATGACATCGAAGTAGTTGCTATCAACGACCTTCTTCCCGTTGACTACATGGCTTACATGCTCAAATATGACACCATGCACGGCCAGTTCGACGGTACCGTTGACTACGATATGGAAAAATCTCTCCTCATCGTCAACGGCAAGGCTATCCGCGTTACAGCTTGCAAGAATCCCGCTGAAATCGGCTGGGGCGCTGTAGGTGCTGAATACGTCGTTGAGTCTACCGGTCTCTTCCTCACTAAAGAAAAAGCTCAGGCCCACATCGAAGCCGGCGCTAAATACGTGGTTATGTCTGCTCCCTCTAAGGACGACACCCCCATGTTCGTTTGTGGTGTTAACCAGGACAAATACGTTAAGGGCACTCAGTTCGTTTCTAACGCTTCCTGCACCACCAACTGCTTGGCTCCCATCACCAAGGTCCTCAACGACAAATTCGGCGTCGTAGAAGGTCTTATGACTACCGTTCACTCTACTACCGCTACTCAGAAGACTGTTGACGGTCCCTCTATGAAGGACTGGCGCGGTGGACGTGCTGCTTCGGGCAACATCATCCCCTCTTCTACCGGTGCTGCTAAGGCTGTAGGTAAAGTCATCCCCGAACTCAACGGCAAACTTACCGGTATGTCAATGCGCGTTCCCACCCTCGACGTTTCTGTTGTTGACCTCACCGTTAACCTCGCTAAACCCGCTACCTACGAGGAAATCTGCGCCGCTATGAAAGAAGCTTCTGAAGGCGAACTCAAAGGCATCCTCGGCTACACCGAAGACGCAGTCGTTTCTTCTGACTTCCTCGGCTGCCCCCTCACCTCTATCTTCGACGCTAAGGCAGGTATCCAGCTGACTCCGACCTTCGTTAAGGTAGTTTCTTGGTATGACAATGAAATCGGTTACTCTAACAAAGTTCTCGACCTCATCGCTCACATGAAGAAAGTCAACGGCTAATTCCCGTCAAAAAGAGAATCATAACAACAAAAAAAGCTGTCGCAAAACCGCGGCAGCTTTTTTTATTGTATACCTCAACCCTCCCCATCAGCATCAGCACCAACACCAACATTACAGACAAAGACCTTAAAGTCCTTAGTGACCTTATCGACCTTAATGACCTTAGTGACCTTAATGACCTTAGTGACCTTAATGACCTTAATGACCTTAATGACCTTATTGTCCTTAAAGACCTTATTGTCCCCCCTTCCCCTTCCTCATCTCCTCAAGCAGCTCCGGCGTCAGCACCGTATGCTTCGCCGAAAAATGCATTCCATTCATCTCCAGCGCCGTAAGCTTCACGGCACTTGCAAGCTCCGCCCGCTCTATCTTCTTGACTGTCCTCTCCATGACTCACAATTTTATTTATCGCCTCCGATTTTCGGCAGCACCCTGTTCAACGCTAACAACACCGTCACATAGCACACACCCGTCACGAAGAACGGCATCCTCAGCGGGAAAATCCCGTGCAGCCAGTCCCCGGCGAGATAGCACGCAAACGACAGCCACAATATAGCCTGCACACTAAGGCACAGCGTACACCACGCCTTCGCCCTCGTCTTCTGGTACCACACGCTCCAGAACGAAAACGGCAAGCAGCATATATTGATTGCCCCCAAATAACCTATATCACCCGGAAACACGAGCAGCGCAAGCAGACTCACCGAAAAATACGCGAACCCCACCTCGCTCCAGCTGAAAATACCGAAGAAACTCGACGCCTTCGTCTCAAGCACATCATCGCAGCCACCCTCCTCGACGACACCGCACACGCGGTCAGCAAACCGGCTGTGCACTCTCCGCGACTTCAGCAGCAACAGATACGTCGCCCCGAGCCCCGCGATATTGAGCAGCGTCAGTATCACCGTCGACACATGGCGGTATATCCCGTTCGAGATAAACAGATACAGGAACAGGGCCGCGACACACACCCACAGCACCCACACCTTCGACCGCTTGACCATCTCTATATCGGCATGCGCCCTGTAGTCAGGCTCCCCGGCATCGGCGTCCGGATAAGCCAGCAAAGCCACTCCCGTCCAGGCATCGACAAAGGCGTTATATGGCACCGTCTCCGCCACCCCCTGCGTGACGTAACTTACCCTGTCGTCACCTACAGCCGTCACAATCACAAACCCCTCGGGAGTCTGCGCCAAAAACGGCACACCGAGTTTCCTGATTTCGCTCTTGTCCGAAATCCTGACACCCTCGTTGGGCACCCCATACTCCTCAAGCAGCTTCGACAACCCGAACAACGACTTGAACGGCATCCCGGCAAACCGCCCGTCGGAATAATCAACCGTATGCGGCACGCCCAGCTGCGCCAGAAAATCACTGAACAAACTTGGATTCTTCGACAATGCCATAACTCCTTAAAAAAATTACAAAATCAGCTATATATCACCTATCCCGGCTACAATAGCTATATTAGCTACAAAGCTATAAAAGCTACATTAGCTATAATATCTACCCCAGCGCCGACTCAAGCCGCCCCAGCAGCGCCTCGCCATCAACCTCACCGGTATGGCGCCACTGCTCCAGCCCGCTCTTATAAATGATAAAAGTCGGTATTGACTTCACGCCCTGCGCATCGGCCGTAGCCTGATTCTCATCTATATCAAACTGATACACCGCCACCTTATCGGCAAGCAGCTCCTTGACCTGCTCCACCACCGGCATCATACGCTTGCAGTGAGGACACCACGAAGCATAAAACTCCACCAACACAACACCATTCACATTAATAGCATCACTATAAGTCATAAATCCTAAATTTTAATAGATTAAACATTCGAAAAAATATATCTCATTCAATAAGCCCCATTACTCCCATTCAACCCATTAGCCCTATTAGTCTAATTAGTCTAATTAGCCCTATTAGCCCTATTAGCCCTATTAGCCCTATTAGCCCTATTCGACTTATTCGGCCCATTAGCCCCATTAGCCCCATTCATCTCATCGAATCTTCAAATCTACAACGCCATCTCCCCCATAAAAGTTGTCACGCCCCTCCCCGGTGCCCCGGACGCCCATATCACCCATACCCTCATCCCGTCCACCCTATGGTATTATAGCCAAGTGATGACGCGTAAGCGGAATAATCCGCATCTGCTTCCGTAAGCAAACCTCAGCCACCCTCAATTACAACAAAATCTTAAATTCCACCCGCTTCTCCCGCATAAAAGTTAAATCAAGTTAAATCACCACATTTTTTCACCCAAAAATTATGTTGTATAACATAAATCCCTTACCTTTGCATCAGTTTTTCATGGTATTAGATTTAAGGTAAGAAGATTATTCGTCGAGACGACGAGTAATTTTTTTTATTTTATACCTGCCCGTTCCCGGGCATGCGGTCCGAAACCCTTTCATCATGACACCAATCAGTCGCTTTAAAAAGATTTTTGCTTAAACAACCGTCCATAATCGCAACAAAATGCAAATATACACCTCCAAATAAAAACTTTTTTCATATATTTGCAGCATAAATATACCGGAAAAGTCCCTACGGTTAATATTACAGTATTAAGGGACCTCATTATCACATAAACATTTTATGGTCAAAATCTTTACCAGACCGGTTTTTGCAGGCATGGCCGCACTCTTATTGACGAGCGCCGTGCCGGCAAACGCCCAGTTCAAATTCAATGCCGTGGTTTCATTCCCAGCTGAAGCCGCCGGCGTCTACGGGTTTACGACCGCCGAGTACAACCCGACACAGATCAAGCGCAACGTCTACGCCAGCGGCGGCGGTATCGCCTACTCCGACGGCTACTTCTACGGCGTACGCGTGGCCTCAATGATGGGTATCACAGCTGTAGAGCAGACTACCTACAACATGAGCACATGGGAAGTCGACGAGAAATACACCGGCAAGATTGCCGATGTCGCCACAGCCGTCGCCTACAACCCCGACTTCGGCACCGCCTACGGCTGCTACTTCAACGAAGACGGCGAGACATTCCGCTTCTGCTCCGTTAACGTTCCCTACTGGGGCAAAACCAAAATCGCCGACCTCCCCAAAGCATGGGGCGCCTGCGCAATCGATGACAAAGGCGTGCTCTACGCCATCGACGAAGACGGCATCCTCGGCACAGTCAACACCGACAACGGCCGGCTTACTGAAATAGGCAACACCGGCCTCGTGACCGAATGGATCACCGGCGGTATCATCGACACCACGACAGGCGAACTCCTCTACGCCATCAAGAACTCCACCGAGGCCGCACTCTACTCCGTCAACCTCACCACAGCCCGCGCCACCAAGCTCTACGACCTCGCCAACGAGGAGCAGCTCGGTGGTTTTTTCATTCCCGCCAAAACCTACGAGGCCAAAGCCCCGGGCGCTGCCTACAGCAACCCGTCACCCTCGTTCAGCAACGGCAGCCTCACCGGCACCGTACGCATCTCGGGTCCCTCGGCATGCGTTGACGGCTCGACCGGAAGCGGCGACATCACCTACCACCTCTACGCCAACGGCAAAGAGATAGCCACCGGCACCCGCGGCTACGGTTCCTACTCCTACACAACCGTCAACGTGACACTTCCCTCCGAAGGCTCCTACTGCTTCGCCGTATCATTCTCCAACGAAGCCGGTGAAGGTCCCCGCAAATATTCCGACGTGAAATACATCGGTATGGACACACCCAAAGCGCCCGCATCCGTTGCCGTAAGCTATGCCAACGGCGCCGCTACCGTAAAATGGGGTTCCGTCACATCGGGTATACACAGCGGCACCATTGACCGCGCCAACCTCGTATACCGCGTCACCCGCTGGCCCGAAGGCGTTGTCGTAAGCCCCGCCGACCAGAAGACAACCACTCTGACCGACGAACTGACCGCCCCCGACACCCGCACCGACTACTGGTACACCGTCGAGGCCGTCGCCGGCGACAAAGCGTCAGCTCCGGCCAAATCGGGCACATTCGCCCTCGGCCCAGTAGAACCGCCCTACTCTACCGACTTCGCCAACGCCACCGACTTCATCGGCTACTCTTCCCTCTCGCTCGACGGCAAGGAATGGCAATATAACTCATCATACAAATGCGCCTACGCCAACACTTCGGCCAAACCCGCCGACAACTGGCTCATACTCCCCGTCGCACGCCTCAAGGCCGGAAGCAGCTACGAGTTCTCCATGAACGCCCACTCCTACGGCAGCAACTACACCGAGTCGTTCGAAGTAAAATTCGGCAAGGAAGCCACCGTTGAGGCCATGACCGGAACAGTAATCGAGAGCACCACAGTCAACGGCTCCTCACCCGTCGCCTTCAAAGGCAACATCTCGGCCGACGACGACGCTCTCTACTACATCGGTATCCACGCTACCACCCCTGCCAACGGCGGCTATCTCTACGTCGACGGTATTTCCATCGCCGCGGGCATCTCCAACCGCGCTCCCGCCGCCGTCAGCGACCTCGCCGTTGTAGCCGGCGCCAACGGTGCGCACACCGCCACCGCCACATTCACCACGCCGTCTCTCACCATCGGCGGCGAACAGCTCGATGCCATCACCCGCATTGACCTCCTCTGCGACGGCAAAGTGGTAAGCAGCCTCACCGAAGGCATAGCCACAGGCGCCGAAATGAGCATCTACGACACTGCCGCTCCCGCCGGCACACATACCTACAGCGTAGTCTGCCATAACGCCGACGGTGCCGGCACCGAGGCCAAAGCCGAAATTTTCATCGGTTTCGCCGCTCCCGTGGCTGTAGACCTCGTCACGATGACCGAACCGACACAGGGACACGTAGTCGCCACATGGTCGCCCGTCACCAGGGACGCCAACGGCAACACCCTCGGTGAAGGCGATGTGAAATACAACGTCTACGAATACCTCGCCGGCGACCTCTACACTATCGCCGAAGGTGTCGAAGGCACCACTTACGAATACGACGCATTTGCCGAATTTCCCGGCTTCGACGACCAGCGTTTCGTACAGACCATCGTGGAGGCTGTCACCGAAGGCGGCACCGCCAAGAAAATACCCTCGGCAATGACCCCTGTCGGCAAACCTTACAGCGCACCCTGGAGCGAATCGTTCGCCAACTGCAGCGTAAACTCTATCTTCGCCAACGAGAAAATCAAAGGCGATGACGTATGGAAAATGGTTCCCGCCGACGACTTCGGCACCACACCGGCCGACAACGACGGCGGCATGATGTACTTCGAGGCTTACGGCCGCGGCTCTTGCGGTCTCGTCACCGGCAAGATTGATCTCGGCGACATTGTATCTCCCGCATTCATATTCCAGGTATTCAACTACCTCAGCTCGTCGCCCAACGAAAACGTTGTCACTGTCGACGTCAACGCCGGCGACGGTTATGTCACCGCTTTCACCTCCACCGTGATGGAATGCGGCACTCCCGGCGAATGGAACAAAGTGGTCGTTCCCCTCGAGGAATATGCCGGCCGCACCGTGCAGATACGCATCTCGGCCGCCAACAACACTTTCGGATTCACTCATATCGACGACCTCCGCGTCACCTCGGTAGCTACCTACAACCTCGGCATCTCGGCTGTCACCGCCCCGGCCTCGGTTGAACGCAACACCGACTTCAGCATCACCGTCGACGTCGAAAACCTCGGCATCGAACGCGCCCTCGGCTACAAGGTCAACCTTATCCGCGACGAGCAGCTCGTGGCCACTCAGAACGGACAGGCTCTCGAACCCGAAGCCAAAGCCTCGTTCACTTTCACCGACAATGTCGACGTTCACGCTCCCGAAGCACTCCTCTACACCGTACAGATCGAATACGGCCCCGACATGTTTGAGAACGACAACACCCGCGAAGTAACCGTGCTCGCCCGCACAAGCGCCCTCCCCGCCGTCGTCGACCTTGACGGACGCGCCGAAAACGGCACCGTGCGCCTCTCGTGGAGCGAACCCGCCGACCTCTCTGTCGGCGCTCTCGAGACAGAGACTTTCGACGCTCCTTCGCTCTCATGGGCTACCCAGATAGAAGGATGGACATTCTATGACCTCGACGGAGGCACAATCGGCGGTATAAGCAGCAAGCAGCTCCCCGTATCCGGACGCCAGTCGTTCTTTGTCCTCAACAATACCCTCCCGACACTCCAGAACGGCAATGTCGCTGCATTCAACGCCCACTCGGGCAATCAGTACCTTTGCTCGATGTACTCACGCAAAGGCAGCACATTCGTCCAGAGCGACGACTGGGCCGTTTCTCCCGAACTCTCCGGCCAGCCTCAGGTTGTGACTCTCTATGCCACCAGCTTCCCGGCCGATGACGACCAGGTACAGTTCCTCGAGACATTCCAGATACTCAGCTCCACTACCGGCAATAAGCCCGAAGACTTCACCCTCATCGAAGAATTCGCCAATATCCCCGCACAGTGGCGTCAGTACAGCGCCTACCTCCCCGAAGGTACCCGCTACTTCGCTATCCGTTGCGTCAGCCTCGACCAGTACATGCTCTTCGTCGACGATGTATGCTTCGCCGCCAAAAACGGCAGCACAACTCCTGTCACCCTCAACGGCTACAACATCTACCGTGACGGCATACGTCTCAACGCCGAGCCTGTAGCTGAAACAGCCTTCACCGACAGCAGCATAAAGGACAAGAAACTCTACAACTACACCGTCACCGGCGTCTACGCCGAAGGTGAGTCCAACCGCTCCAACACCGTGACTGTTGACACCACCGGCTCAGGCATCGCCGACATCACCGCATCGGACATCACAATCACCGGTACCGAAGGTTTCGCCATCGTGACCGGAGCCGAAGGTCTCCCCGTCGAAGTATTCAACGCCGAAGGCAAGACCGTCACAGCCCTCACCGGTAAAGCCCGTACAGCGATACCCCTCGCCCAAGGCTTCTACATAGTGAAAGCCGGCACCACCGCCGCCAAAATCATAGTGAAGTGATGCAGCGTAACAACATTGCCAAACAATAGCGGAATAAACACACTCCGCTAATCCACAAAACAAAAAACCGCGCCTGTCCCAAATCGACAAGCGCGGTTTTTTATTACGCGTTTTTTATATAGCTACGAAAGCCACATTCAAAGGTATTGCAAGACTCGAAATATACAAACTAACTTGTAGGAACGTAATTCATTACTGTTTACTTAAGCCAAGTTGAGTGGGGCGGGGGCGTCTCGCCCCCGTGGTAATTTCAACTTATTTAACTTGGAAACTTGGTTCTGTATCGTGCTCCCGCTATCCCCTGAATTGCCGGAGCTGCCACACTATCATCACTATCGTGACGACAAATGCCGCGATGTCCGACGCCGGGAAACACAGCCATATACCTTTCAGCCCGTAGATGCCGGGCAATATCAGCAGCGTAGGTATCATAAACAGCACCTGTCTCGTCAGGCTCAGGAATATCGACTTCCCTACCTTACCTATCGCCTGGAAAAACGTGGTCGACACAATCTGTATGCCCACCATCCAGAACATCGACATAGCTATCGTCAGATAGCGTCCCGTATCCTGCACAAGCACCTCATCGGTCAGAAACGCGCTCGCCAACTGTTCGGGCACGAGCATGCCGAGACCCCACCCTACGACGCTCACAGCCGTAGCGACCGCCGCAGCGAGCAGGAACGCACGTTTCATACGTCCATACTGCTTCGCGCCGTAGTTATATCCCGCTATCGGCTGCATACCCTGGCATATACCGATGATAAACGCCACCACAAACGCCGTCACCGTCACAAACACACCCGCCGACGCTATCGCGTCCGACCCGCCGTAGCGGTTGAGCGTATTGTTGATGAGTATATTTATCAGGCACCCGGCCAGATTGACTATGCACGGGGCGGCTCCGATTCCCACTATACCCAGTATGATGCGGCTGTCGGGACGGTAGATGCCGCGCCTGAACCGCACTATGCCTTTCCCTCTCACGAAATGGCTCATGACAAACACCGCCGACACCGCCATAGCTATGTCGGTGGCTATCGCGGCTCCCTTGATACCCCAGCCGAGCACGTAGATGAATATCGGGTCGAGCACCACATTGACACCCGCACCGATAAACATCGTCACCATCGCACGCGTAGGGAATCCCGACGCACGCATTATGTTGTTGAACGAGAAAGCGATATTGGTAAGGAACAGACCCGGCAACACATACAGCATCATGTCGCGCGCGTACGGCAGATTGGCCTCCGTGGCGCCAAATAATTCCAAAAGGTCGTCAAGGAAGAGGTAGAACAGCGCGATATACACCGCACCGATAGCAAGCGTCAGCACGAGCGAATTGCCCGTGACGCGCAGCGCCGACTCCTCATCCTTATTGCCGAGCATAATCGACACACGCGCCGACGCTCCCGCACCGATAAGCACTCCGAGCGCCGTCGATATATTCACCACCGGAAACGTGATTGCAAGACCCGCCATAGCGTCGGTACCCACCACCTGGCCGATAAATATACGGTCGACGATATTATACAGCTGCATCACCACTATGCCCACCACAGCCGGCACGCTGTAGCGCAGCAAAAGTTTTCCGACAGGCTCACTGGCCAGTTCCTGCAATCTCTTGTCCATAATGATCATTTCAATTATAAAAGCTATTTTAGCTATAATAGCTACTATAGCTAAAAGATCCCCCTTAGAAAAACACGAGAGGGCGCAATCATGCGCCCTCCGCTATATCGTTGTCCTGTTCCTGCTTACTTCCCTGCAAGTTGCTTTGCGCGCTCGAGGTCTTTCTCGATATTGAAGTATGTGTTGCTCATGAACTGGGGATATTTGTCCATGATTTCCTGATATACGGCGGCCTCGTCGCTGTATTTCTTCTGCTCGTGGTAGATGTGCGCGAGTTTCACCATGAATATCGGAGTGTAGTAAGGATTGCCGTCGCTTTCCGAGATAGCGTCTTTGTAAGCCTTGACAGCATCTTCGAGTTTGTCGGTGTTGACATAGCAGTCGCCGAGGAGCGAAAGCGATGCCGGACCGATTATGGCGTCTTTCACGCTGTAGTCCTTCAGATACTTGATGGCTTCCTCATATTTTCCCTGCTTGTAGAGACCGATTGCAGCCATGAGCTTCGCACGGTTGGCGGCGTCGTAACTGCCTTCGGCCACCTTCTGGTACATTACGGTGGAAGTGGAGTCGTTGCCGGTCATCAGCATTTCGCGGTCAGCCTGACCGATGGCGTTGTCCATCTTCTTGACTGCCGGTTTCTTCACTAAGAATATGTATACTATCACGCCCACTACAATCGCGGCTATCACGATGCCGATGATTGAGAGGACCTTCATGTTTTTCTGCACCTTGGCGCCTAAGCCTGTGAGAGAATCGTTAAGGTTGTCGATTGATGTGCGAGTCTCCTCGCCGGTTGTTTTCTTTGACATTACAAGTGATGTATTGTTGGTATTTTACTATTTTTCTGAAGTGCAAAATTAAGCAAATATCAGTAATGCGCAAAATTTAACGCCTCAAAATTTTGCTTTTTGCCATGAAATTTGTTTTATTTGCGGACTAACCCCTCCCGCAATTCTTTTAACAGGTTTTTAATCATGAAAAATATCGATATCACCGTCCCCGTAATATCAGCCTCATATTCCGAACTGACACCCGTGCAGCAGCGCCTTGTCGACCTCGCCCGCGAAGCCACGCACCGCAGCTACGCGCCCTACAGCCGCTTCAATGTCGGCGCCGCCATACTCCTCTCCGACGGCAACATCGTCACCGGCGCCAACCAGGAAAACGCAGCCTTCCCCTCCGGCACCTGCGCCGAACGCACCGCATGCTACTATGCCGGAGCCAATTACCCCGACGCGCGTTTCGAGAAAATCGCCATAGCCGCCCGGGGCACCGACGGAAAGGAAGAGGAACTGCCCGTACCACCCTGCGGAGCATGCCGTCAGGCTCTCCTCGAATATGAAAAACTTGCCGGACACGATGTCGAGGTACTCCTCGCCGGCCGCGACGAAATCTACATCCTCCCCTCCGTCAAAGCCCTCCTCCCCCTCTCCTTCTCCGACTTCTGACCATCCTCCGTGCCTACCTTGTTTTAACTTTTGTTAATAAATACGCACCAACTTTCGGCACCTTTTTCTTGTCTAATATACAGAGGGTGCCGAAAACATTGCATTATGTTGTTTCCCACGACACACCCTCCCAACAGTCAACGAAAGGAGGATATTATGAAAAAATCAACAGGCATACTGGCGCTGTCGGCTACAATGGCCGTCACGCTCTCAGGCTGCATGGGATGGACCACCACTGCCACCGTCGACGGGGGTACTGGCTGGTACGCAGGCGACTACGCGCCCTACTACTGGAGCAACTGGAACGGCATATCGCAGCCCCCGCTCATAGGCAACGGCCCAGGAAGCATATTTCCCGGCGGCCCCGGCCCGGGTTACTATCCCCCGCAGTATCGCCCAAACGGCTCTCCCGGTCCCGGTCCCGGCAACATGCGTCCCGGCGGCACACCCAACCGTCCCGGCATGCCCGGCATAGTCAACCCGCCCGCACAACCGCCCTCCGTAGGCAACGGTCCCGGGAGCAATCCCGGCTCCCCGCAGCAAGGCGGCTTCCGCGGCGACAAATAATCCCCATAGAAAAACTCATCTTTCCACGGTTAATCACGCCTTTAGCGCGTTGCACCGCGGTTAGAAACCGCGGCTACTACCATGCTGACTGTCAAATCGCGTCATGTAGTAGCCGCGGTTTCTAACCGCGGAATAAATAATGCACCACTTCTTTTTCAACTCGGCTTCACACCGGCCTACTGCACTTTGACGGTACGTGTCGTCACGCTGCCGTCGCAGCTCACTCTTACCACATAATATCCCGATGCAAGCGGCACAACTACCGATTCTGTGAAATCCACATTGCCCTTGCACACCCCGTTGAGCGCGTACACTGCCACATTGCACCGGCTCTCTGACGGCGCCGTGACAGTCAGCATATTGCGTCCGGTGACAAGTTTGACCGGCGCCTGCGTCACCGCATCGACCGAAGCCGGGTCGGCCGACAGCTGCAGCGGTATCAGCTGCCAGTGGCGGTGTGCCTGCGACGCGTCGCTGCCATATTCCCATACTCCCACCGTAGTGCCGGCATCGCTTTTGCCGTTCTCGAGATCGAGCGCGCGGTTCTCGCCCGCAAGCGTGATTTTATAACTGTGGTTGTCTATCCTCGTGAAATTGAAATACCCGTTGGCATCGGCGGCCAAGTCGTCGGCCGTAGCGCCGAGATAGTATCCGATATTGCCGTAGAGCCTGTCACCCTCCATATTTTCAAGCATATAACTGCCATTACCTTCGGCATGCAACTGCCATGTCTGATTGGCGGCTATAGGTGACATCGCTTCGCCCGCGGCATTCGCTTTCCAGCCGTCGGGATATGCCACATCGTCCACTTTCACCGCACCGTCGGCTGCCGTAAGCGCCACCTCACGGTTGTATTGCGGCTGTATCATGTAATGTGCGCCGTCGCGTATCTCAACCGTCTCCTGCTGCGGCTTCTTCATCGGTATGATGAACGTGGCGATACTCAGGTCGGGCATTGTTATCGACAGCACCCCGCCGGCATACTCGCACGATGTCTTGACCATGCTCCCCGTCGCCGTCGTCATATACACTGACGGCGCGGCTGTCGGCTCGCAATTCATCAGGCGGCACTCATGGCGCACCCTGACCTTGCCCGGGTTGATTGCCACGAGCACGAGCGTATCGCGCTGCTCGCTGACTGCGGCCAGCGTCAGGTCCTCCGACGTGGCCACAAACCTGTAGCCGGGCTTTATGAAACGCGTCACCTGCTGTCTGACATAATAATTCTTTACACGCTCATAGCTCTGGTTGGCGAAGCTGGCCTTGACCATGCACCACTGGTCGTTCCACTCCTCGATATACTGCCAGTCGTGCCACGACTCGCATTCGAGATAGCGCACGTCGTCAAAGAGGCGGTGCACCATGTCGAGATTGCCCTTGATGCCGTCGCCTCCGGCACCTGTCTCGCTCATCCACAGCCGTTTGCCGGCCCCGTGCACAAGGGCGTTGAGCTGCGTGCGGCTGCGGTTATCGGCATTATACGTATGCGTGTTCCACTGTCCGACCATATCGAGTACTCCGCCGTCCCTGTAGGCATTGAAACCGCCAACGGCACCGCTGACCCAGCACTCATCCGACGCCGAAATCACCGTATTGAGTCCCGACGCCTTAAGTATCGGGTAAAGCACCTTCAGAAACGCCACCTGCGACGCGTAGTCGAAATGGCATCCCTCCTGACCGCCGTTGCGCCCCCAGTAGTCGGTAAGCGGTTCATTGAACGGCTCGAGGGTACGGAACTCAATCCCGTATTCATCCTTATAATGCTTGCACACATCCACAAGATAATGCGCGAACTCCTCGTAATATTCCGGTTTGAGATTGTCTTTCCCGGCATTGTCATTGCCTGCCGAACAACCGCTGTAAGTCATGTAATATGGAGCGGAATTGCTGAATGCCTCGAATATGGCGTCGGGGCGTTTCTCCTTGATTTTAAGCATTATTTTGCGCTGTGCGGCGTCGCGGCTCCAGATATAGCCGCCGTCGGTCGCGTCTTTGAAGCCTTCCATCTCGGCACGCTGCCCCTTGCCGCTGCGCATGTGGCCGGCGTCGCAGTTGCGGTGCTGCGGGTCGTCGCCCCCTCCTATGTTATAGCGGAACACGTTATAGTTCAATCCCGTCGGACTCACGAGCCAGTCCACGATTTTGTCAATCTTGTCATCGCTCCACTTACCGCACATGTTGGCCCACCAGCACAGCGACACGCCCCAGCCTTCATGCACCTGGCGCAACGCCTCGGGATTGAGCAGATAACTGACAGTCTCGGCCTCGGGCTGCGTCTCCGACACCTCCGCCACATACCACAGATGTTTCGACGACTTGCCGTCCTTGTCGCAATACACCGCCGACCCTAAACGCGCATCGTCAGTGCCCACATACTTACCGTTGCCGCGGCATTTCAACAGCGAATAGCCCCCCTCGGCCTGCTCTATGAGAAAATCGGAATTTGCCGTCGAATTGTCATCGGCGAACACCAGCTCACGGTCGCCCGTAAGCGTCAGGTATCTGGCGCCTCCATCGTTTTCGATAATGATATTGTAATAATTGCGCCACGACCGCTTCAGGTGATACTTTACCGTCTTGTCAACCCTCTGCAGCTGTGCCTTCCCCGCGCTTCCCTCGCTGAGATAGTAACCGCTGTAATGTCTGACAAACCTGTCCATCTCGGCCTGCGCGCCTGCCACTAAGCACGCCGACAGACAACACAGCATTACAACTCCCCGCAGTAAAATCATTCGTCCTTTCATGATAGATTTTCCGTTCATGGTAATTTATTAAATGTAATAATAATCGCATTTCGCATCATAAAATTACCAATTAAATTCCAATCATGCAGCCACATCCATCCATTTGACACCAAAATACCACCAATTGACCCCGCAGAGCACAAATCACCCGCACCGCAACCCCCGATTCCCATTCTATCCCATCCCCCGCCACCACGGCCTTGCATAGCCCAGTCAGATAAGTCAGACAAGTCGGACCTGTCCGACGTGTCCGACCCACCTACCCACAAAAAAAGCATCGAGCCCCGAGGAGGGACACGATGCCATTTTATACGTGTTAACTACGTTTAAGCTTCGGCGTGCGGAGCAACATTGATGAAGCGGCGGCCGTTCTTCCCTTCCGAGAATACAACCACGCCGTCAATCAGTGCGTAGATTGTGTGGTCCTTGCCCATACCCACGTTCTGACCGGGGTGGTGCACTGTACCGCGCTGACGCTTGATGATGTTGCCGGCTTTGCAATTCTGACCGCCGAAAATCTTAACACCGAGTCGTTTGCTTTCCGACTCACGACCGTTCTTCGAACTACCTACACCTTTTTTATGTGCCATTTCTTCAAGATTTTAGGGGTTATGCAATAACGTCTTTAATCACAATTTTGGTGAAATACTGGCGGTGGCCATTCTTCACGCGGTAACCTTTGCGGCGTTTTTTCTTGAAAACGATCACTTTGTCACCTTTTACAAGAGGAGCAGCTACTTCGCATACTACCTTCGCACCTTCTACGGTAGGCGCGCCGACCTTAACGTCACCGTCGGCATCTGCAAGAAGCACGCGGTCGAACTCTACCTTGTCGCCCTCTTTTACCTCTTCGCCGAGATAGTGTACATACAAGAACTTGTCTTTTTCAGCTTTGAACTGTTGTCCTTGGATTTCTACAATTACAAACATTTTAACTTGTTGGTTTATATGTTACTCCGTCGGGTGGAACGCCATTCCGTGGCATCCGCTTCCTAATCGACCCGGTGCGGAAAAATTTAAGCACACAAAGGTACAACATTATTTTTTCTCCACCAAATTTTTACCGCCTCATTTCCAATATTTTTACCTAAAAATTCACCAATTCCGCAAAAACAGTTGTAAAATCCAAAAATTTACATTACCTTTGCCCTGCAAACGCCCGGATGGCGGAATCGGTAGACGCGCTGGTCTCAAACACCAGTGGGGCGACCCATCCCGGTTCGAGCCCGGGTCCGGGTACTGATAATGACTGAAAATCACTTGATTTTCAGTCATTATTTCTTTTACAACGTGTACTAAAAAGGATCCAATCCGAATTTAGGGTCAGCTGCAAAACCCGGTTGAAATGTTAAAAAGCAATACGAATAAAAATCATCACCCGAAATGCCCAACCTCCCAAATCATTTTCTGGAGCATAATCGGAGGGCCGGAGGCTCGTGGATTGTTATTAACCCCGGCTCGGAGAACGCGGAGCGGGCGCAGACCGGGGCACAATGCAATACAAACAGAGTATAAGCCCGGGACGGGCGGTTTGTGGTTCAATCGGTGCTTATACCACAGTTCGCCCGTCCCGGGCTTGTCTATATGATACAGTTGCGGCCGGGGTCTGCGTACCGTCCCGGTACTCCGAACCCCGGTTAAGCACACCCTCGAGCCTCCGGCTCTCCGCTGTCGGAATTTTAACAACTGAGTTTTTGCATTGATCCCGAATTTACGGTGCATATTGCAGTTTCAGGGGTGAGCCTCAACCGCGCTCCTGTTCCCTTGTACTCTTGTTGAAAAAAACAAAAGTCCGCAGGCATCGGTATTACCGGATTCCTGCGGACTTTTCCTGTTGTCTTACCTGGATTCGAACCAAGACAGGCAGAACCAAAAACTGCAGTGCTACCATTACACCATAAGACAATCCTGTTCGCTCAAGCGCATAAAGAGCCTAAAGCGCCACAAAGTTAGGCACCTTTCGCCAATTATCCAAATTTTTTAGAATATTTTTGATTTACGCCACAACGCATCCCGAACGCCGCAGCAGCGCAATCGCCTGCCGCTGCGTCACACACTCTTTTGCCCCGACATCAGATAGCGGCGCAGGTTTTCGCGCGCGACGTCGGCCAACGCGCCGGCACGCATGCCGCGTGTCGCGGCCACCGAAGCGATTACGCCCCGTATCTCTTCTTCAGGCAGCTCGTCGGTCTCCAGAAGCAACAGATTGCGCGGTATCTCACGCACGGCATCGGCATTATATTTCGGCCCCACCGACATATATATGCCCGCGTCGGCAAGCTGGCGCGCCACTTCGGCGTTCGACCTGAACCCGTGCACCGCCCATGCCGCCACCGGCCGGAACTCCTTGTGCAGCCTCATAAGTATATCGAAACGGCGCACTATATGGAACATCACCGGCATACGGGCCTCGTTGGCCACACGCAGCTGATACTTCAGCAATTCCAGCTGGCGCTCCACAGGCGCCCCGTGAAGCGGGTCTATGCCCACCTCCCCGATAGCCACGACGCTCGGGTCGGTGATGGCTCCCGACAACACATCAAAAGCGTCATACATATCGCTCTCCGTGGTATCCCACGGGTGCAGCCCTATCATCAGGCGCTGGCCGTCAGCCGGAATGTAATCCCGGTAATCATCAAGACTTAAAGTAAGCAACCTCGCGCCACGGTCGTGGCAATGCGAATCAATATCTGCAATATTCATAATTATCTGGCACACTCTAAAGAGCTACAACGGATTAAGGCACGGGGTCATATCCGCAGCCTCCCCACGGGTGGCAGCGCGACAGACGTCTTATCGTCAGCCACAGCCCCTTTACCGGCCCGTGCTTGCGCAACGCCTCAAGAGCGTATTGCGAGCATGTAGGCGTGAAGCGGCAGCTTGCCGGCAACATCGGCGATATGCAATACCGGTAAAAATATATCGGCAGCGACAGAACGGCGCTAACCGACCGGCTTATCATTTTCAGCAGCTTCATCCCCTTCAGGCGATTTGTTCCGGACCTTATTGTTTACATTATGTATCTTTATGAGAAGACGCTCCATCGCTGCATGTATTGCCGACGACGGCATCACGCGGTTGGCAACATAGACAAACGCCATGTCGACCGGCGTCTCCCCGCCTGCCCCGCCGCACGCCTCCTCAACCCGTCCGTGCGTCAGACGGTATGCCTCACGTATGCGCCGGCGGGCTGCCACCCTGTCGACGGCATGACGCAGACGCTTCTTGGGCACCGTGATGACAAACTGATATTGTGCGTCCCCTCCGTCGCGCCGCTCACCGTCGCGCCATACCCCCCTGAGAGGATAGCACAACGCGCTTTTAGAGTCGGCAGCGGTAAACAGCCTGTCCACCGCGACAGCACCGCACAACTTATGTCGTTTACCCAATTCAAATTTTTTCATGACACTAAGGTAGAAAAAGTCTGCGGTTCCCCACGAATCGACGTCCTATTTTAACACAAAATTCACAACTTTGTAACTCTTGTCGCGTGCTCCGGCTAAAGCCACAGCAATTACCGTCACTATCTGCGACATACATCAGCGAAAGGAAAGGCCAGGGCCACAGACCCGGTTTGTTGTATTCCGACTCCCAGTCACCACCGCTGCCGTAATAGACATCAAAACGGTCATTATTGGTGAAATCCGCCACGATAGGACGTGTGTGGTTTGCAGGACGGAACTGGTTGGCCTGTTCAAACAGTTACCAGCTTCCCTGATGTTCCCAATTGGGCTTTTCTGCACTTGCGTTAAGGCCGGTCATGGCAACGGCCGAAAGCATAAGCGCGGGGTAAAACTTTTTCATTGGATTTTTTGGCTTTAGGTTATTGTTAAGGTTATCGATATGTCGGTTTGTTTCGTAATTTCCATTTTCCTCCGAAAGCAAAATTCACTATTTTTAACCTACAAAATCCCAAAGATAGACGTAATATAAACATAAGGCTATGGCACGGCTCTTTCATTTAACTTTGGTGCTATAATGTTGCCACTGTTATTCAAGTCTTTACATTGTGTTATTATGTAATGTCTATGTTAATCTCATTATGGCTAAAAACACTAACTGCTTGTAACGTGCTATTTATCATACATTTTGAAATTTCCAAGCTTTTTTAAATGAAAGAGCCGTGAGGCTATGGTAATTATAGCTTAACCAAGGACTTCGTATTGGAGCGGAGGTGTCACCCATACCGACAAGTCAAGGCGTCGGTATGGGCGGGTATCCGACAGGATACCGATTTAGCAGTAACCGGGTACACCGGAGCGTAGCGGAGGTGTCATCCATACCGACAAGTCAAGGCGTCAGTATGGGCGGGTATCCGACAGGATACCGATTTAGCAGTAACCGGGTACACCGGAGCGTAGCGGAGGTGTGCCCGGAAAAGGAGTGTCAATCGTAAGGCGCCCGGAGGCCGCCGATTTACACATCTTCGTCTCCGAGAATAAAAGCATCGTCAGGAAATCCTGCTTCCCGAAGGAAGTCACGGTACTCATCCCTGAAGTTAATCCGTTGATGATGTTCGCGTTGGCGGATTATGTATTGACGGCGTGCTTCCCTTGAGGAAGCATCGACCGTAAAAGCTCCGTATCCTTCTGCCAATTTCCACCAATCCGGGAAATGTGGATTGGTCCGCATTAATTTGCTGCTCTCTGTTTTAATCAGTCTTACGAAATCGGCTATGGCAACTTTGGCCGGGATATCGCAGAGTAGATGTACATGGTCGGGCATCCCGCCGATACGTCGGATATATATTTCCCGGCTATTGGCAAAGTCATACATGAATTTGTATAATTCACGTTCGTGGTCTTGCGGAATAACGCGATGGCGATTGTGCGTACCAAAAATCAAATGGTATGTCAGTGCGGTATGGCTCATGCACCAAATATAGATATATTCGTCGACAATTGCAATAACATGATGCAAATTGGTGTAAATCGGCGGCCTGCGGGCGCCTTACCGTAGATACCGGATTTCCGGGCACACCTCCGCTGCGCTCCGGTGTACCCGGTTACTGCTAAATCGGTGTCCTGTCGGACACCACTCTGCTGAGGTATGACAATCTATAAAACCCCAAAGATAGATGTAAATACAATATAAGTTGTTGAAAATCAGATATGGAATATCAACCGACATATTCCACCTTTGCGTGGATAAAAAGAATGAGGGTTGTTAATTACCATAACCTTATGATTGTATTACGTCTATCTTTGGGATTTTGTAGTTTAACCCGAAACTACAAGATTTTTACGTCATTTTATCGCACGAATAAGCCATTTTGCACCATCGCCGTCATTTTCGGAATCTATATTGACACCAACCACAGCGTTTTATTTCATTTTATGCCGCATTTAGAGCTTGTCTAAATTTATATGATGCAGATTTTGAGGAGGATTGTCAGATGGATTTTTGCTTGTGATGAGGGAGCGTAGCCGTAGCTACGTGACTGAAGAGCAAGCAAAAAGACACTGGCAAGGCCCTCAAAAGCAAAGTGATATGAATTTTAGACAAGCTCTCATATAATAAGCAAGGTGCGCCCGCTGCGGGCGCACCTTGCATGGGTATCATTAATCAAACGATAGCGTTATTTTATCCACCAGTTTTCAGGATTTGACAGGCGGGCTGCCGCAGCAGCCGGATTGTCGAAACGCTGCGATATCTTGTCGACCATCAGCGCGGGGTGGTCGGCGCGGTGGTGCGACATGCGCATAAGGTCGAAGAAACGGTTGCCCTCGAAGCAGGTCTCGGCCGCCATCTCGTAGAGTATCTCGTTCTCAACCCACTCGATGGAGTCGTTGAGATTGTCGAACTCGGGTATCACGTAGCCGCTCTTGAGCAGGCGTATGCCGTAGCCGCGGCCGCGCATTGCGGTGCCCTGGTTGTTCTCATACTTGCCGTTGTCGAAATTGATATAAGGCTCGCCCTTGCGCTCCCACTGCATCACCAGCGTGGAGTCGTTCATCACCTTCTGCTTCAGGCCGTTGGTGATTACCGCGAAGGCTATCGACGGCTTGCCGGCACGGTTGATGGCCTCGGCGTAGCGCAGATAGAGCGACGGCTCGCGGTACACGGGTACCGAGCGCAGCTGGCGCACCGACTGCCAGTCAAACATCTCGTTGTCGGGATTGCTGACCGACGCATTCTCGCCGTTGTTGTAGAACTTCGTGATGAGTATGTCCTGCTGTTCGTCCTTGACATGCGTATACCCGTATGCACCGGCGAAATCGCCTTTGTTGTCGGCATATATGGCCATGCCGCGGAGGTCGCCCTCGAAATTACCGGTGATCAATATAGAGTTTTCGCCGTCGGCATAGTAGTGGAGGGCCTCCTCCATCTGCTTGATGAAATGCTTGGCTGGCACCATCTGCGGCACGAGCGAATAGGTCTTGTTGATAAGGTCTGCGCGGTAATCCTTGCCGTCGCTTGAGAACGGTATGCGGGATATGACTTCGTTCTTGTAGGCGTTGTTATTGTTGGCCCATACACCCGTACGGGTATTGTTGCCCCAGCGGTTGGCATAGCCGGTGGTGATATACCGGTTGTACGTGTCGATATAGTTGTAGTAGAGCTGCGCTGCCCTCTCGTAGTTGTTCTTGTAGAGACAGATGTCGGCCGCGATGAGCGTCGGGCGCACGAACGCCTGCGTCGAGTTGTAGTCGCCCACGTTGCCGAAGTCGGGCACATCCATGCCGATATACGGCTCTATGTCCTGAAGGATACGGTCGAGTGCCGCGTCAAACGGAAGCACCGGATAATTGGCATTGGCACCGTCGACCGTCGTAATCGGGTCGGTATACCATGTCAGCTCGCCGAAATTGAGAGCCACCTGCATCTGGGTCCATGCGCGCACCGAGCGTATGCCCACATAGTCCGACATCATCACCTTGTTGTTGTGGAGCACTATCGAGGTGTCCATGCGGGCTATGGCGTAGTTGCAGTTGTTGATTACGTTGTAATAGTCGGCACGCGACAGATAGTCGTTGTCGGCGCTGATGTTGAACTGCGCAATTTCCTGCAGCGAGTAGTTGGCCGTCGGGGGCACTTCCACAAGGTCGCCGCGAAGCTCGCCGAAGAGCACGTAGCGCTCGGCAAGACGCTGCTGCTGGGCAAGGATGCCCATCACCGAATAGAGCGAGTCATTGGCTGTGTTGATATGCAGGTCGTCGTCGAAGATATAGTCGTCAGACTTCGTGTCGAGCATATCCTCACACGAACTGACCGCCCCGGCGAGCATCGCCGACACTGCCATCATTGCTATATATCTGAAAGTTTTCATTATGGTACTGAAATATCTGAATTGTTTGTGAAACAGTGTGGAGGATTACAGGTTGACTTTCACTCCGAAGTTGAACTCGCGGGCCTGCGGCACCATGCCGGCGTCGACTCCGAGATAGAGGGGCGAGTTGCCGAACGCGAACTCAGGGTCGGCACCGAGATACTTGGTCCAGGTGCAGAGGTTGTTGACGGCGAACGAGAGCGTCACACCCTGTATGTAGGGCGACGAAATGGGAATACGGTAGTCGATTGACAGCGATTTCCATTTCAGGTAGCTCGCATCCTCGATCCAGCGGTTGGAGAAGCGGCCGTTGCCCATCGGGTCCTCATAGACGGCGCGGGGCACGTCGGTCACCTGTCCGTTGGCCACCCAGCGGTTGAGCATCGCGGTGGTCTGGTTGAAGATGTCGTCGCCGGCCTCAAGTTTGGCGCGGAGAGCGTTGTAGGCGTCGTTGCCCACCGAGTAGGTGAACACTGTGCCGAGAGTGAAGTTCTTCCATGTCAGGCGCAGGTTGAAGTTACCGAATATGTCGGGGTTCGGGTCGCCGATAATTTCCTGGTCCTTCGATTCGATGACACCGTTGCCGTCGCGGTCGTGGAAACGCATGTCGCCGGCCTCGAAAGGTGTGAGCGAACCGTCGGCGTTGCGTATCGACAGGTTTGCTGCCGCTGCGTCGGCCATGCTTGAATACACTCCGTCGGCCTTATATCCGTAGAACACGCCCACGGGATTGCCCACTGCGGTGAGCACCTGGCCGCCGCAGATGTCGGTCAGTATCTGGCCGCCGGGAAGCGACGTGATTTTGTTCTTGTAGTGGCCGATGGCGGCGCCGATGTCGAGTTTCCAGTCGCGCAGGTTGAGGGCGCGCACTGTGGTCGAGAAGTTGATGCCCTTGTTGGTCATGTCGCCGCCGTTGCTCCAGTAATATTCGAGACCTACCTCGTCCTTGGCGCGCTTCTGTATCAGAAGGTCGCTGGTCTTGGAGGTATAGAAATCAAACGACATTGTCCAGCGGTTGGCGAAGAGGCTGGCGTCGAAGCCCACACGCCATGTGCGCGTGGTCTCCCACTTCAGGCGGTCGTTGCCTATGTTGGCGATGACCTGGCCGAAACCGTTGTTGTTGAGGTTTTCCGAAGCGAAATAAGTGCGGTTGGCATAGAACGGTATCTTGTCGTTGCCGGCTATGTCGAGGCTCGCGCGGAGCTTGAGAAGATCGAGGAAATTGACATTCTGCATCCATTTCTCCGAGGTCATCAGCCACGCTGCAGTCACCGAGGGGAAGAAGCCCCACGACACTCCGCCTATGTGGGCTGCGCCGGGTGCGTTCTTGCCGAAACGCGAGTTGCTCTCGAGCACTGCGTCGACATTGAGGATATAACGCTGCATGAATGCATATTCGCCCGACAGGTACCACGCCATGTTGCGCCACTCGAGGTCTTTGCCCTCGGTGAAGTGGAGCGACGACGAGGTGTTGCCGAGGTCGTTGATGAAGTCGGACGGCGTGTTGTGGCCTTCGCCGTACGAGTGGACGTAGGTGTCGTTCTGGTAACGGAAACCGCCGGTGAAACCGAGACGGTGTTCGATGCTGCGCAGCGGATTGTAGAACAGGTGCAGGTCGGCGATGAACGTGGTGTGGCGGTTCATGAGGCTCTTGACCACGTTGCGGCTCTCGGCATAGATTTCACCGTTTTCATTGATGAAATCACGCTCGTCGACACCGTAGTCGGGCACAAACGAGTTCTCCTTGATTTTGTCGAACGTATAGGCCACGAGACCTTCCACCGTCAGCGCGTCGTTGAAGCGGTAGCGCGGTGCCGCATTGATGTTGAAGCGGTAGTTGCGCCCCTCGCCGAGCCCCAGGTCGAGGATATTCATCGGGTTGGTGACATCAAGCTCGTCCTTGTCGGCGTATTTTGATGTCAGCGAACCGTCGAGCGCCAGGATATTGGGGTGGTAGAGCGGCGACTTGATCATCGAGATGTAGTACGGCGACGAATAGGCGTTCATGCCGTCGTCACGCAACTTGAAGTTGTCCTGCGCGTATGCCACGTCGAATCGGAGCGACGAGCCGCGCCACAGGTTGATGTCGGAATTGAATCGCACATTGATGCGGTCGAACGATGTCTCCTTTATCGTGCCCTCGTTCTTGGTATATCCGAGCGAGAACATATAGAGGGCGCGGTCGTCGCCGCCACGTACGTTGACACCGTAGTTCATCATCACGCCGTCACGCGTCACGAGGTCGAGCCAGTTGGTGTCGTTGTGGGTGTCGTAGTACTGCGACGATGTCGGGTCGTCGTTGAGGAATCCCAGACGGTCGATTGTCTGCTGGTTGTCATATTTGTCCTTGATGATGTCGGAAGCGTAGGTGCGGTACTGCGCGGCATTCATCATAGGTATGGTCTTGGCGGCATGGCGCCAGCCCACGCGTGCGTACGCCTCGATTTCGGTAGCCTCGGTCTTGGCGCGCTTGGTCTCGATGATGACAACGCCGTTGCCACCCTTGGCGCCGTAGATGGCCGTACCGTTCTTCATCACATAGATGTTGGCTATGTCGTCGGGCGAAATCAGCGCCAGCGGGTTGTTGAAATGGCCGTCCATGATCGACGTATTGTCGTCGGCCACGCTCCATACCACGCCGTCGACCACATAGAGCGGCTGCGACGACGAGTTGATTGAGTGCAGGCCCTCCACATATACCGCATGGCCTGCGCCGGGCATACCCGAACGCGATATGGAGTAAAGGTCGCCCTGAAGGTCGGCCACCGAGTTGTCTGATACGGTCTGGCCGATGGCGAACTCGGTGCGGTCGTTGTGGGCGTCGGCCGTCAGCGCGTTCTTGTATATGTCGCCCTCCATAGGCATGGAGAGCCTTATCGTCAGCTCTTTCTCGCCTCTTACCGGCACAAGTATGTCGGCAAAACCGGGAGCAGTCACCTTGAGCGTGGCGGCTCCGTCGGGAAGATTAAGGGTGAACTTACCGTCATCGCCGGTCATCGCCATAGCCCTCGAATCGACTACCGACACACGGGCGCCGGGCAACGGCAATCCCGTCGACGAGTCGATGACAAGGCCGGCAAGTGTATTCCCGACTACAGTCTCTTTGGCTGAAACCGGTGCCCCGGCATCCTGAGCGGCCGCCGGCATACCGAGTCCCATTACTGCCGCCACCGATGCGCATACCACCGGCCGAAGCATTTTTTTGGAAGTATTATATGAGTGTTTCATGATGGTCGTTTATTTTTTGATAGGCACAAACACTACACGGTCGATGCGGAACTTGCGCACCATCTCGTTGCGGTTGAACTCTGCGTTGGAGACATCGGTCTTGATGAGCAGCCTGGTGGTGTTGACACGGTCGGCCTGCGTGTGGAGCGGGTCGATGAGCCAGAGCATGTCATAATAGTTGGATACGGGGAACGATACCGGCTCGTCGTTGAGCTTCATCCACGTCATCTCTTTCTCGCTGGTCACATATTTGGTGCCTTTCTGGTCGCGGAACGTCTTGTTCTGCGTGCGGCCGTTGGCTCCCATGTACGACAGCGTGAACATCAGTCGCGTCTTCTCGATATTGAGCGTATCGGTCACCGTGCCGGGCACGAACGACACATAGATGTCGTATTCCGTCGACAGTACATTGGGGATAGTGACGGTGACACCGGGCTGCGTGGCAGTCGAACCTGTCGACATCACCTCGATATAGCGCGCCTCGCTGATTGAGTCGTAATAGATGTTGTCGGAACCTATCGAACGCGTATAGATGGTACTTGCCTGGGCGGCCTGTCGTCCCTCCTGGTTCTCGCCCTCGACTTCGAGAAGCTTGTTCCAGGTGGCCACGTTGTCATAGTTGAGCGACGATGTCTTATACATTATGCCGTTTGAGGCATCCTCGCGCGTGGTGCCTGCGAAAAGCACCTGAGGCTCCACCACTTCACCGCCGCGGGTCGACCAAAGGTCGGTCTCGGCCATCGGGTTCTCGATGACACGGCGGTAGACGAGGTCATGCACGATGGCGAGCTTGGTCTGCACGTCGCCTATCGAGTCGGCCACTTCGGGGTCCTTGTCGTAGACGGTGTAATACGGGCGTATGCGCTCGTAAGCCTTGTCCCATGCCTCGTTGTCGGGGATTATCATGGTGAAGAGCGAGTCCTCGTCGGCTATGTCGCCGATACCGTACCAGCCGTGCTGGAGCACGGGGTTGTAATCATACATCACCGAGTCGTATACGGTGGCGCCGTTGGCGTCGACTCCGATAGGACGCGATGCGCCGAGGTCCATCTCGCGGCGGTCGTAGAGCTTGAGGAACGCCGACATCTTCGAGGTAGACTCATGCACGTCGATATACTCGCGGAAGTTATAGGAATAAGGTATCTGCTCCGACAGTACATGCAGAATGCCGTTGTTGGCGATGATGTCGGTACGCTCAAGGCCCACGGAGCCGAACGTATCGCCGTCAAAGGCGAAACGCTTGCCGTTGTACATCTTGACGGTGTGGCCGTCGCCGGCAGCCGTCGAGTTGTTGAAACGTGCTATATGGTTGAGCACTATGCGCTTCACGGCATCGACATCCTCCAGGTCGACATCGGCCAGCGCCTCGTTGGTCGGAGCGAACACGGTGAACGTCTGCGACGACGCAAGCAGGTCGTCGTAGCCGGCTATGTCAAGCATCTTGGCGAAGGTTGAAAGCTCGGGGTCGGTCTGGATAAGTTCCATCACCGATTCCTGCGCCACCTGGTCAGATGGCTCATAGTGGTTGTCCCAGTCCTCGGAGCATGATGCCATGACTCCGGCGACTGCGAGCAATCCGATTGATATATATGACTTTTTCATTGATGAAATCTGTTATGGGATGATGGATTAATATATGTCTTCATATTCGATGAGCGATACGGGCACGAGCTCGATGAGGTCGCCGTTGTATTCGTTGCCGGGCGAGAGCACGTTCTTGGCGCGCAGATAGTGTGCGCCGTATTCCTGTACGTTGAGGTTGCCGATGATGACACGCAGGTAGGCCTGGTCGTTGCGGAGCACTGAGTTGTAGTAGTAGTTGATGGCCGAGGCCGGGCCTTTCATGTAGCCGCGGTTGCGCATCGCCTTATCTATTTCCTTGTCCTCGGGGCCTCCGGTATCCTTCACCCAGCCTACACGGGGGTCGTTGCCCTCGATACGCAGGTCGCGGGGTATGCCCTGGATTTCGCCGTCGAGGAAGAACTGTGCGATACCGCGCCACCATACGCGCGAGTAGCCCATGCGCACTTCCCAGTTGCCCGGCGGTACGGGCGGCAGGCGCAGCGTGAAGTCATACCAGCCGTTGAGCTTGAGCTCGTCGGCCTGATACATTGTCCAGCCTTCCGATGCCCACATCACGATTTCGGTCTCGGGTGTGAACGAAAGATGCTTCAGGCAGAAGTCGTGGGGTATCGTACGCGCCGATGCACCGTCGGCCGGCGACTCCGTGCAATGCCAGCGTATGTTGTTGTTGGTAAGCTCCGGGGGAATATTGTACATGTCGGTGCGTATGCGGCAGTTGAGCACGTCATTCTCCATCACGTCGCGGTCATAGACGAGAAGGTCATTGATTGAATGCACGTATCCGTTGGCACCGCCGAGATTGCTAAGTCCCTCGACTACTTCGACGCATTTGCCTGATCTCTGGAGGTTGAGTTTCGGCCCCACATTGATTTTCAGCAGGTAGAACTCACGCATGGTCTCGTAGAACTCAACGCGGTCCTTCATCGAGTTGGGCACGGTGTTGCGGCCCGGATAAAGGAACATGTTGGTCGACATCGAGCGGTCGAGTATGTGGTAGGCCACAAACTGGTTGAGAGCGTTGGAGCGGTCGGTATAGTCGTCGGAACCGTTGTCGTAGTATTGGCGTGCCACCTGCTCCATGTCGGCAATCGAATGTATGCCGTGGGCTGCGTATACTTCGTCAGGCTCCACGAAGAGGGTGTAGCCGTAGCGCTTTGTCTTGGGGAGGATGCAGTCCCACCCGGCCTGGGTGATGTGCGCGTTGCTTGTGGGGCACACGTAATTGAGGTCGTAGGTACGTTCAAGCGAGTCGGAGAGGTGGGTGACGCGCAATGCCTCGGCAAAGAGGTTGAAAGTCTGGCTGTCGCCGATTACCTCGGGCTGGGTGAGAATATCGCTCACGTAGTCCTTATTTGGCGAAATGACGCTGTTGACCAGGTGTACGACACCGTTGTGCACCTCGATGTCGCGCTCGGTGATGAGCACTGTCTTGTTGACATAAATCTCAAGTCCCGACATCTCCGGGTTAGACTTATAGGAGATGACAAAGAAGTTGTCGGACATCGACGGCTCGGCCAATGCACCTTCCTCGAAGTTCTCCGACATATAGTCGCGTCCCGGACTGTTGATCACATGGTTGTAGACTATCTCGCGCATCTGGTCGGCCGACATCGTCTCAAGCGAGAGCCCGTTCTGGCGGAAATACTCCTCGAAGGCGGCGTCGTTGGGAAGGAACAGCGTGTAGTGGCCGTAGGTCGACAGCAACGCGTTGGTGCCCGTCTTGTGCATCATATCCGCAAAGATTGAGAACTGCGGGTCGCTCTCAACATACGAGCAGACGGTATCACCGGTAAATGTATAATAGGCACCCTCGTCGACATCGTCGGAGCATGATGTGAGAGCACCCGTTCCGGCAGCCAGGGCGGCTATAAACAGTGATTTTAGCAGATACTTATTCATGGTGTTAAGTGGATTAGCTTGGAAGATTAGTTTTTGACATCAATGTCGGTCGACATTTCGTAGAACGGATTCTGTTCCAACTGGTGGTTGGCCTTGAGCTCCGAATCCTTGATAGGCATGTAGAGCGCATCCATGTTCTTGAGCTTCGACGAGATGGTAGCCTGGTCGAGCGTGACATATTTGGGTGTCAGATAGGTGCTTACTATGAGCTGGAAACGCGACGGGTCCTTGCGGATGGCACGGAGCAGGTCGTAGTAGCGCTTGCCTTCGAACATGAACTCGCGCTGGCGCTCGTCGAGCACGAGCTGGCGCATTGCCTCCTGGTTGCCGTACGAGCCTGTCAGGCCGTCGGTAGAAGCCGAGTTGGCACGGTCATACACCATCTTCACAAGGTTGAATGCCTCGGACAGGTCCTTGTTCTGCTCGGTAAGTGCCTCGGCTTTCATCAGGTACACGTCGGCCAGACGGTATAATATCCAGTTGGTGTTGCCGGCGTTGTCGCCCACGTCGTTGTAGTCCGACTCGCGTATCTGGGTGGGTATGTCATTCTCGCGGCGGTATGACACGAATTTCTTGATGGGGAACGTACCGCCCGCCACATCGGCGAAATAGAAGTCATACTGGCGCTCGTCGGTGTCGTCCCAAAGCTCGGTAGTGGTGAAATCGTATGCCACCATCTGCTTCTGCGGGCCGCGGCCGCCGGCTGTGCCGTAAAACTCGCACACCGCATAGTTGGGTATGATGCCGCGGTTGAACTGAAGCTCGAAGATGCTTTCGGTAGAGTTGCCGTCGATGAACACTCCCTTGTTGTAATTGTTGGAAGCTACAAGATCCAGCTCCGAGTTGCCGTCCATGAGTATGCGGTTGCAATACTCCTCGGCCTCGGCGTAACGTCCCTGCCACAGGCACATGTCGGCGATAAGGCAGCGCACCGCATTCTGAGTGATGCGGCCCTTGGTATATGATACCTGGCTCCAGCGGGTGATGGCGCCCGGCTCGGCGGCCTTGAGGTCGTCGATAAGGAAATTTATTATCTCATCGGGATCTGACTGCGGCAGACGCATAGGCACCGTGTCGTCGATGGTAGGCTCGGTGGTGAAAGGTATGTCGCGGAACGCGCGCACCAGCGTGAAGTAGCAGTAGGCGCGTATTGTCTTGACCTCGGCGAGGTAGCCGTTGAGCTGTCCGAGGGTGAAGTTGGGGTCGCGCTCGTAGGCAATCGGAGCAAAATGCTCCACGGTGTTGCACAGGTTGATGACTGCGTAGAAATCGCTCCATGAGGCATAACCGTTGGAGGGTAGGAGGTTGAGGTTGGCGATGTTGTTGAGGTCGCCGCCGTCGCCGCTGCCGAGGATACAGTTGTCGGAACGGAACTCTCCCCATACGAGCAGACGCTGCATGAAGCCCGGCTCCTGCATGGAGCGGTAGCAGCTGCCGACAACCGACAGCGCGTCTGACTCATTCTGCCAGAATTCCTCGAGCACCATCTCATTCTGCGGCTTCAGATCGAAGAAGTCGTCGCACGATGCAGCGCCCGCGCCCAACAGTGCTATCGTAAAATATTTCAGTATCTTGTTCATGTCGTTTATGTTTTTTTCAATGGTTAGAAACCTACAGTCAGACCGAATGTAAAGTATTGCGAACGCGGAGTCGAACTCCAGTCCTCGCACACGCCGGTCATGCCGTTGGGTGAGATTTCGGGGTCTACACCGGTGTATTTGGTCCAGGTGCACAGGTTGTTGAGGGTCAGGTAAAGATTAAGTTGCTGCAGACGCAGTGCTTGACATACTTCCTTGGTAAACCCGTAATTGAATGTGAGATACTTGAAGCGCAGGAAGTCGCCGTTTTCCACGAAGCGGTCTGACGGCATCCAGTTGTAGCCGTACTGGTAGAGCGCGCGGGGCATGTCGGTGACATCGCCCTCTTTACGCCAGCGCCAGTTGGTGGCGATTGACTGGTTGTCGTTGGTGTACATGTTCTCGGCGCGCATGCGGGCGTAGTTGGCAATCTTGTTGCCTGTACGGAAGTTGAAGAACGCGTTGACCGAAAGCTGGCGCCAGCGGAACGTGAAACCGAAACCGCCGTAGAGCTTGGGGTTACAGTTGCCCAAGTAGACGATGTCGAGCTCGTCGATGGTACCGTCGTGGTTGATATCCTCATAGATGGCGTCACCGCCGCGGAACTTGTAGTTGATGCCGCCGTAGTCATAGTACATGGGCATCGGATTGCCGTTGGAGTCCTTGATGTACTCGCCGTCGGCATTCTTCACGAACGGGCAGGTGCCCTCGCGGCCTTCCACATAGTCGCTGTACTGGTATACACCCTTGTAGCGCAGGCCGTAGATCGAACCGTAGGCGTTGCCAAGCTGTACGCGGTTGACGAAACGGGAGTCGTTGGGGGTCTTGACGAACTGGCCTTCATACGACTCGAGGATTTCGGGAAGCATGTAGGTGATTTTCGAGTTGTAGTTCGACAGGTTGAAGTTGAAGTCAAACGAGAAGTCGTTGAACTTAAGCAGGTTCTGTGTCCAGAAGTTAAACTCCCATCCGCTCTTCTCCATAGAGCCGCCGTTGATGTAGCTGATGGAGCCGAAACCGGTCGACGACGGGATGGTCTGGTTGGAGAAAAGGAGGTCTTTGTTCTTGTCCTTGAACACGTTGAAGTCGAAGTTGACCTTATAGTTGAACAGGTTGGCGTCGATACCGAAGTTGACCGAGTTGGCTGTCTCCCACTTGAGGTTGCTCAGACGGATTGACGCGGGCTTGAGCGTGGATATGTCGATATATGAGTTACCGCCTCCCGAACCGTAGTTTGAGTTGTAGCGCGCATAGTGCAGGTACTCGGCGTCGGGCATACGGCCGGTCTTACCGTAGCCGGCACGGATACCGAATGTGTTGAACCATTCCCAGGAGTCAAACCACTTTTCGTCGGAGAGAATCCATTTACCTGACACGGCAGGGAATGTACCCCAGCGGTTGCCGGGACCGAAACGGGTGCTGCCGTCGCGGCGCACGGTCACGTCGAGGATATAGCGCTCTTTGAACGCGTAGTGCAGACGTCCCATGTAGGCCATCGAGTGCCATTCTCCCTTGCCTGAGCTGAACGAGCGTTCGTTACCGGGCACGGTCGGCGACTCGATGCCGTTGGGCATACCGTATTTGCGGAACTCCTGAGCCTGCGAGTTACCCGAGGTAAGCTCCCACGCTCCGAGCAGCATCAGCGAGTGGCCGTGGCCTATCTGAGGCATGAACAGGAGTTCGTGCTTGGTCTGCATGTTGAGCGACTCGGCGTCGCGGCGCGACACGCGGTTGACGTTGTCATTGTTCCATGCGTAGGAGGTAAGCTCGCGCGGAAGCACTCGGTCGTCCTTGCGGTTCTCGATATCGAACTGCACGTAGCCCTGATAGCGCAGACGGTGCTTCTCGGGATTGAGTATGTCATACTGCACGCGCAGTGTCGGGATGATACGCATCGATGTCTCGTCGTACTTGGCAAGATGGGCCATAGCCACGGGGTTGACAAGGTTTTTCTGCGAAGCGTCGAGCTGCGACGACTGCGGTATGATGTAGAAATCGTTGGTGAGGGCGCCGGTGTCGTCGCGGCGGTACACGCCTACGTTAGGCATCTTGCGGTAGGCGATGTCGAGTATGTTGCCGTACTCGTCATACGTCTTGTGATTCTTGGTGTGGGTGAGTGAGAACTCGGTCGAGAATTTCAGTCGGTCGGATACCTGATAGTCGAGGTTCATCAACGCCGATATACGGTCGAGTTTCTGCTCGATGATGGTACCGGTCTGTGTGAGATAGCCGAGCGACGCGCGGTATTTGGCTTTCTCGCCGCCACCGTTCACGTTGACGGTATTGTCGTGGGTATAACCGTATTGTGTCACTTCGTCGACCCAGTCGGTGTTGTTGACGAAGTTCCAGTATTCGGAATACGTGGGGTCGTAGTTGTACTCGGGTATGTTGCCGGCGTTTTCATCCTGTCCGGGGTTGAAATACGCCTGCTTCATGAGCATGGTGTAGTCGTCGCCGTTGAGCATCTTGCGTCCCTTGGGCTGCTTGTGCATGGAGAACTTGTAGAGGTACTGCACGCGGGGCGGACCTTTCACACCGCGCTTGGTCTTGATGAGGATGACACCGTTGGCACCGCGCGCACCGTATACGGCTGCGGCCGCACCGTCCTTGAGCACGGTGATTTCCTCGATATCCTCGGGGTTGATGGCCAAAAGGTTGGCGAACTGTTCCTGAGTGGCGTTGGAGAAGTCGAACGACTCGTCGACGTGGCTCTCGTAGGGGATGTCGTTGAGCACGATGAGTGGCTCGGCGTTGGAGTTGATTGAACCCGAACCGCGGATACGCATCGATGAACCGGAACCGAGGTCACCTGAGTTTGACACGATGTCGAGACCTGCCATACGTCCCTGGAGGGCGTCGTCGATTGAGGTCACCGACAGTCCCTCGAACTCCTTGGTGTTGATGGTCTGTGTGGCACCCGAAAGCTCACGCATGGGGATAGGCATCGAGCCGTCGTTGCTCATACGCGAGGCTGTCACCTGCACTTCCGAAAGCGTCGAGGCGTCCTTCATCACGATGTGCATGTTGGGCTTTATGGAAAGAGTCTGGGGCTTGAAGCCTACGTACGACACTTTCAGCTTATTGTTGGGATTCTTGATTGCTAAGGAGAACTCGCCGTTGAAGTCGGTAGCCGTGTTGGAGTATACACGGTTGTTCTTGTCCACCTCATGGAGCTGTGCGCCGATGATTGGCTCGCCATTCTCGTCGACCACCGTACCTCGGATGATTGACGATGCCTGGCCGTAACTGAGCTGCGTCACAGCCAAGAGCATCAGCATTAATAATAATCGTAGATTTCTCATGTGTATGTGAGGTTAGCTTGTTTATTTTTTAGGTGTTAAAGCACGGTCGATAAGGTGGATGACTGCGCGTGACGATGCAAAGATACGGGTAGCGTCCTGCGGGTCTTCGGCGTTGCCGATGATGTCGCGTGCCATGTAGTTGTAGCATCCGGTCGAGGTGAGCACTCTTGCGGTGTGGCCGGTCTCGTCGTTGACGGTCAAGTCGTGGCCGTTGGACGAGATGGTCAGACGGCGGAAGCGGTCGTATTCGTTGCGCGAGCCTGACTCATAGACCATAGGCCCATAAGCGGCACCCGAGATATAAGCCGAGTTGTCGACAAAGTGGTAGCGGAGGAATGAAAGCAGATAGAGCGCTTTTTCCTTCTTCACTGCCATATCCTCCTCAGCTGCGATTTCTTCCCATGTCCACAGGTCGGAATCGGCTGCGAAGGCTGCGTCGAGAGCTTCGTTGGTCGGTACCAGAATAGTGTAGCGGTAGTTGTTGAAGTTGTTCACTACGTGGCCGATACCGCATATTTTAGCTTCCTTAGAGTATTTTGTGCCGAATATGTCGACAAAGTCCTTGTCGTCGATGAAGTTGGTCGATACCTGCTCGTCGCCCATACACAGCTCGAAGAAGCGGCTGAATTCCTCATGCTCGCCGAGCACATCGTATACGTTCTTGACCGGGTCGTGGAGTATATGGTCGATGAAGAATGTGCGTCCGTTCTGCGAGTCATACAGGCAGGGGTGGCCGGTCTCGGTGTAGACTACATGTGCCGGCTCGATGCCCATCTCCATGTCGCCGCCGCCGTTGAACACTACGTCGGTGCCTTTGCCCGTGGCATAGATTGTGGCGCCTCCCTTGGTCAGGAAGTAGTTGGCGTTGGAGTCGTTGATATAGCCTCCGAGGGTCGTGCCGTCGTTGGTGCCGATGACGATATTCATGTCGATGATGTCGGTCAGACGGTTGCGCACGATGTTCTGGTTCTCCTCCTTACGCTCCATCTCGCCTTTCTCGCCGTTGTCGTCCACATAATATATATCGGCGTAGACGGCGTTCTTGTCGGCGTCGTAGTAGAATTCCCAGATGCGGCGTGCGGCTCCGCCGAGCTGCCACGAAATAGGCTCGCGGTAGTTGAGGAGCGCCTCGTCGGTGGGGACGATGAGGTTGTACATGTTTTCCATCGAACGCAGGTACATGAAGAAGTACATTGCGTTTTCATCACCGAGGTTGTTCCAGTTGTCGGTCAGCGCCCATTTCATCACCTTGGTATGCTCCGAAGTGAGGGTCGAGGCGTAAGTGGCCTTATAGTCGATGGGAGGTATGACCTTGTCGATGACGAATACCACGCCGTTTGATGTCAGCACGGTATTGACGACGTTGCCTTCGTTGAGCTTGATGGCGTAGCTCGTCTCGTCGGTAAGCGTGGGCCACAGGTGGGGAAGCGATGACATGAACGAACGTTTCTGATGGTTTTTCAGGAACGTTGCGAGCAGGTCGGTGGGCACGTTGTCCCAGTCGCCGTAGGAGTCACGCAGGTAGCCGCCTTCCGAGCCGTTGAAATATTCCATCATGGCGGCGTCGGTGGGCACGAACATCACTCCCATGTCGGAGTTGCCTCCGAAGGTGGTGTTGTTGGGGTCGTAGTAAAGCATGCCGTATGACGAGAGGCCTTCCCCTTTGGGACCTGTCGATGCCGTCTGCTCGTTGAAGTAGCGCTTCACGAAAACGGAGTCGTTGGCCGAAAGCCCCGGAATGACGGGACGCAGGGCGGTCGAACCGTTGTAATACTCTTTGACGGAAGCGTCGATGCCGCCGTCGTAGTAAGGAGCGCTGAATTTGTCGAGCAGCTTGTTGAATATCGTGGTATTGTCCAGACGGCCTATGGCCTCGGCCATGGTCTCCGACGGGAGCGCCACCTCTTCCATCTCATGGATATAACCGTTCTTGCAGATGATGTCGGGATGGATTACGCGTACATTATTAACAAAAATATCGGAACCGTTGTACGGCTGTCCGAAGAAAAGATTGAAATCGTTGCTCGTGATGCCCTTGGCGTTCATCATCTGCGGCGTGAAGTGCACCATCATGGGTGCCTGGGCGGTCAGGAACACTTTGTCGTCCTTGAAGCGTTCCCAGAAAATTGTCTCGGGAAGGGTCGCACCGGGAATGGCCTGCACCGAGTCCATATTGGTGGATGATGTGCCGCGGCGCAGCGCCTGGCCCTTTCCGCCGTTGTCGGAATTGTCAGGATTGGAGGTGTTGGGAAGCATATCCGAAAGGTAAGCCATGTTGATCATGCTCGCGTTCATGATGATACGCTTCTGCGACACCGTCAGCTCCTCGTAGCTGCGCGCGCCGTAGGGATTGGATTGGTAAAAACGCTCGAAAGCGGCGTCGTTGGCGGGGAATAATGTCTTGGAACCCGTCTTGACGAGTGTTTCACGGTAACCGAGGTCGTCAATAAGACGCAACATGTTGGTAAAGTTGCCTTGCTGCTGAAGATACTCATAGATGCTCGCGCCGAGATAGTCCGGCTCATGGTCATCATAGATGTAATCGTCCTTGCAAGAGGTGACGCTTACTGTCGTCGACGCCAATAAGGCGGCAGCCAACAGCTGCACCATTCTTTTCGGTACTCCTAAATGCATTGCGATGTGGTTTTAGATATGGGTTAATGAATGGTTTGTTTGTCTGGTCATGTCCCTGACGAGGGAATGTCTTTCATGGCGTATCCGTTTCCGGAGCGATTTCCGGCCGTAGATACGGAATGACACGCGACAAAATTATGCACATTATAACAATATTTTTAGAAACTTTTAGGTTATTTACAAAACTTTTGACGCGTTAACGCGCCGTGCGACGTTTTTAAACCCCGTCTATATATTTATGACGCAAATTTATCATTTTTTTAATTTTGAAACAAAAGCGCCAAACATGTTTTATAACATACGGATGAAACCGCTTTTTACTCAAAGATTTCGTTTATTGCCAAAGATTTTACAATTTATTGCACCGCTTGCTATTAATTTTGCAATATTGACAAATCAGTCAAATTTTTAAGCCGGCGACCGACCTATAAATTCACCTGCGGCTACACCCCCCGGAAGGTTAACTAAATTTTGCTTAAAACAAGTGCCTCGCATGATGCCGCCCACAACCGCTTAGCACAATAGTTACATAAAACCGACATATTTATTTTAAACAAACTACTCATAAACCAATACCAAAATTCAACCCATGAACTTTAAGACAGTCATTATCTCCGCATGTGCGGCCGCAGCGGCCATATCGGCCGGCGCCGCGCAATCCGAAGCTGTAATGTGGTATCAGACCCCCGCCAAAGAGTGGATTGAGGCTGTACCCTTAGGCAACGGCCGACTGGGCGCGATGGTCTACGGCGGCATCAGCCGCGAACGCGTGGCCCTCAACGAAATCACCCTCTGGGCCGGACAGCGCGACTCGCTCCAGAACGACTATTGCGGCCCCGAACACCTCGCCGAAATCCGTCAGGCTTTCTTCGAGGGCGACCTGAAGAAGGGCAACGACCTCACCCACAAATACCTCGACGGGCACAATGTGTCGTTCGGAACACACCTCCCTCTTGGCGACATGGTGATTGACTTCCAATATCCCTCGCAGCAGATTACCCACTACCGCCGCGACCTTGACCTCGCCACTGCCGTAGCATCCACTACATTTAATGTAAAGGACGGCGACAACACCGTCAAATACACACGCGAATACATCTGTGACTATCCCGACGACGTGCTCGCCATGAAATTTTCGGCCGACAAACCCGGCAATGTAAACTTCACCCTCTCTACCGACTTCCTCCGCGACGCCGAATTCAAGGCTCAGGGCAACGAACTGTCGTTTGACGGCAAGGTCGACTACCCGATGTTCGGCCCCGGCGGCGTGAGCTTCGCCGGCACGTTCCGTATCATCACCGACGGCGGCAAAGTGGTGCCCGAAGGCAACACACTCAAAGTCACCGGCGCCGACGCAGCCACAATAGTATGGGACATGCGCACCGATTATGACAACGACGCTCCCGCACAGCGTGCCAAAGACACCGTGGCCAAAGCCGCCGCACGCGGATTCGACGCCCTCCGCAAAGACCACGTGGCCGACCACTCCGCCCTCTTCAACCGCATGGAGATCGACCTCGGCGGCGAGATGACCAACTCGCTCCCGACCGACGTGCGCCTGCAGCTCGCCAAAAACGGCGTTGTCGACCCCGGATTCGACGCCATCTTCTTCCAGTACGGCCGCTACATGCAGATAGCATCCTCGCGTCCCAACTCAACGCTCTGCTCCAACCTCCAGGGCATCTGGAACGATAACCTCGCCTGCCACATGGCATGGACCTGCGACTACCACCTCGACATCAACATCAACCAGAACTACTGGTCGCCCAACAAGGCCAACCTCGCCGAGTGCAACGAACCGATGTTTAAATACGTAGCCCTCCTCGCCAAATACGGCTCCGAGACCGCCCGAAAACTCTACGGCTGCGACGGCTGGTGCTCCCACACCATCACCAACCCCTGGGGATTCACCGCCAACGGAGGCTGGATAGGCTGGGGACTCAACGTCACCGCCGGCGCATGGCTCGCAACCGAGCTGTGGAGCCACTACCTCTACACTCTCGACGAGGATTTCCTCCGCGAGACAGGCTACCCGCTGCTCAAGAGCTGCGCCGAATTCTTCGTTGACTATATGGTGGAAGACCCCACGACGGGCTACCTCGTGACCGGCCCCTCCATCTCGCCTGAAAACGGCTACAAGCTCATCGACGGCGACGGCACCAACTACCCCGCCGCCATGATGCCTACCATCGACCGCTTCATCGTCGAGCGCATCTACACCGCCGTAATCGAAGGCTCCAAAGTGCTCGGCGTCGACAAGAAATTCCGTCAGCGCCTCGAGAAAGACCTCAAGCGCATGCCGCCTGTCACCGTAGGCAAGGACGGCCTTGTAAAGGAATGGCTCATGTATGACGCCGAACGCTCCGACCCGTCGCACCGCCACTCATCGCACCTGGTCGGCCTCTATCCCTTCGGCATGATTTCGCAGACCAAGACCCCCGAGCTCTTCGAGGCCTCCAAACGCAGCCTCGCCAAACAGACTTCCGACCCCAATTGGGAAGATACCGAATGGAGCACAGGCAACATGATTTGCTTCAATGCCTTCCTCAAGGACGGCGACAAAGCCCACGGCTGGCTCCAGAACCTGTTCAAAGCCTTCACCCGCGAAAACCTCATGACGGTATCGCCCGCAGGTATCGCCGGCGCACCCTCCGACATCTTCAGCTTCGACGCCACCGAAGCATCGGTAGCCGGTATATGCGACATGCTCATGCAAAGTTTCGACGGCTACATCGAGCTGCTCCCCGCGCTCCCGTCGGCATGGCCGACAGGCTCGGTCAAAGGCCTTTGCGCACAGGGCGCATTCACCGTCGACCTCAACTGGAAAGACTCAAAACCCGTATCAGCCGACATCCGTGCCGAAAAAGCCAACACCCTCAACCTCCTCGTTGACTACGGCACCCCCTTCACCATGACCGTCGACGGCAAAACCGTAACCCCCAAACTGAAAGGCGACATCGCCTCCGTCAACCTCAAACCGGGCCAGACCCTCACCATCCGCTACTGATCGATTTCCAATAGCACAAATACAACAAAAAACGTCGGAACGCTTTTGGTAGCGTCCCGACGTTTTCATTCTTACGTTGATGTAGGTCCGCACGGCTCGTGCGTCCGCAAAAACATCATTGATTATAAACCATTTACCGCGGACGCACAGACCGTGCGTCCCTACAGCATGACCGATTAATTACAACTCCGTTTTAAGGAATTCCCGAAGATTGACATGCTCGATTCCGGGATATTCACTGAATCCTCCGCTGACAGGGTCCAACGAAACTACAAACTTCGGATAATTGTCCTTTATAGCGGCAAGATTGCCAAATTCACGCTTGATAGTGTCATCGGAAGCAAGCAGATACGTCACCTGAACATATATCCGCATGTCTGATTTGGTTGCGACAAAGTCAATTTCTCCGGCTCGGAGAATGCCTACCGAGACTTCAAACCCTTGTCTCCGGAGATGATTCCATACCACATTTTCCATGATCTTCTCAATACTACCCCTTATATCCGACCCACAAATATAGTTGCGGATGCCATGGTCTGAAAAATAGTGTTTATTGTTCGATTCAAGGAGCATCTTCCCGTGTATATCGAAGCGTCTGACTGGGATTGCGAGAAAAGCGTCCCGGAGATATTTGAGATAGTTCGAAGCTGTCTCATCGCTGATCTTTTCGCCTTTGGAAGTCATATACCTGACTATATTTGCTACAGATACAGGCTTCCCGATGTTGTCTGCGACAAAACGTATTATATTTTCAAGTTGTGTGACATTGCGAACTTTTTCCCTGCTGACAATATCTTTGACAAGAATAGTGTTGTAAACACCTTCAAGATAATCGTTTATTTGCGATTTTTCTTCGGTTTTAAAGGCGAGTAAGCCCGGCAGACCGCCAATAATGAGGTAGTGCATGAGAGCGGCGTCACTATCTTCCATATTATGGAATCGCAAAAATTCAAGATATGAGAGGTTGTAGATTTTTATCTCTATATACCGTCCCGACAGTCGCGTACCCAACTCACTCGAGAACATATATGCATTGCTTCCGGTGGCAATCACCTGACAGCGGTTTTCTGCATGAAAACTACGGAGTGCGTTTTCATAATTTTCAATTTCCTGAACCTCATCGATAAGGAGATAATTATCCCCGCCTTCAGGCAACCGGACAGCTGCATAGTCATACAACTGTTCTGCCGTCAGGATATCGCGAAATTCCTGATATTCCTTATTGACGTATACAACGTTTGCTTCAGGGCGATTCCGCTTGAGCCAGTCTTTAAACAGTTCAAGCACCTTGCTCTTCCCGACACGACGCTGGCCGACAAGAATAAGCATCATACCACGATTAATCAACCCGGCTATCTTTTCAGTGTATTGTGGGCGTGGAAATAGTTCCATAAAAATAACATTTTCCGCAAATATACTAAACTATAATCGGCAAAGCAAGAAAATATTGCACTATTTCCCGATTATAATCGGGTAAAATCACAACATCGACTGAATTCCAGGTTATATTCGGTGAAATGAGCAGAAAAGATATTCAATGTAACTGTCGGTGATGTGATTGACGTATTTATAGACCAACAGGAGCACAGGAGACGATGACAATAGCACAATTATTGTACTTTTTGTCGGGGCTCCTGTGCTCCTGTTTGAACTTATTATCTATACTTCGGTGGTATTAGTGGCAGCCGCAGGCATCGTCGCTGCAGTGGTGGCCGTGGGTGCAGCCGCAGTCGTCGCCGCAGTCATGGTCGCCGCATCCGCATGCGTCGTCGCTGCATCCGTGGTCGTGACAGCCGCAACCGCAGCCGTGGGCGGGCTGAAGCTCCTCGGGGGTAGCGTCGCGCACGGTCTTCACCTCACCCTTGAAACGCACGTCCTTGCCGGCGAGCGGGTGGTTGAAGTCCATGACTACCTGAGTGTCGGTCACATCCTTGACGAGACCGTTGATGCGGAAACCGTCGGCGGTCATCATAGGCACGAGAGCGCCCGCCTTGACCATCTCGGCGTCAAATTTGCCGTCGACCATGAAGATGTCTTTCTCCAGAGTGACAATCTGCTCGGGGTCGTAGGGACCGAAAGCCTCGCCGGCCTTTACCTTGACGTCATATTTGCCGCCGGCTTCGAGACCGTCGAGAGCGGCTTCGAGAGGTTCTATCATGCCGCGGGTCACGCCGAAAACAAACTTTTCGGGGTCTTCGGGGTCAACCTGATGTACGAGTTTCTCGCTGCCGTCGGGATTTATCTGATACAAATCGTAAGTGATTTCGACATATTTGCCGGGTTTGATTTTTTCCATAATTATTATATTTGATGTTTGTAAACAAGTCTCTATGAGATAGAACAAAAACTGTGCCAAAAAGTTAGCGCTCCGACAGGGATGCGATTCAATATTGAATGGAGCGGGGGCGTCCCGTCCCCGTAGGAACGTTTGTGGTTAATGAAATACCACGGGGGCGGGACGCCCCCGCTCCATTCACTTACCGGTTATCATCTGCTGGATGTCGTTGAGCTTGTTGAGGGCGTCCATCGGCGTCAGGCGGTTGATGTCGAGGCCGGCGATGGCGTCGCGTACCTGTGCCAGCAGCGGGTCGTCGAGCTGGAAGAACGACAGCTGCATCCCTGCGGGAGCCTCGAGCGTGGCGAGCTGCTTTTCAGGCGCGAGGCCGTCACGGCGGTTGGCCTCCTCGAGATGGCTGAGCACCTCCGAGGCGCGGCGCACTATCGAGGCAGGCATGCCGGCAAGCTTGGCCACGTGGATACCGAAACTGTGCTCCGAGCCACCGCGCGCCAGTTTGCGCAGGAACACCACCTTGCCGTCAATCTCCTTGACCGACACGTTGTAGTTGACCACGCGGGGAAACTGCCGCTCCATCTCGTTGAGCTCGTGGTAGTGGGTGGCAAAGAGCGTCTTGGGCTGCATGGCCGACTCGTGGATATGCTCCACGATGGCCCACGCTATGGATATGCCGTCGTAGGTCGACGTGCCGCGGCCGAGTTCGTCAAAAAGTATCAGCGACCGCTGCGACATGTTGTTGAGTATGGAAGCCGCCTCGTTCATCTCCACCATGAATGTCGACTCGCCGAGCGAAATATTGTCGGAAGCGCCCACACGTGTGAAAATCTTGTCGACAATGCCCGTTTTCATGCTCTCTGCCGCGACAAACGACCCCATCTGGGCAAGCAGTACGTTAAGGGCCACGGAACGCAGGAGAGCCGATTTACCGGACATATTCGGACCCGTTATCATCATCACCTGCGTGCCGTCGTTGGCGAGGCTTACGCTGTTGGATATGTAAGGCTGTCCCGGAGGCAGTTCCTTCTCGATGACGGGGTGGCGTCCGCCGGTCATCTCGAGCGACAGGGAGTCGTTGACCACAGGGCGGTTGTAGCGGTTGTCGAGGGCGGCGCGGCTGAATCCGAGCAGGCAGTCGAGGCGTGCCAGCAGCGTGCAGTCGAGCTGCACGGCGGCCACATATTCGTTGAGCCACGACACTAAGGCGTTGTATATGCGCGTCTCTATGACAGCTATACGCTCCTGGGCGGTAAGGATTTTCTCCTCGTATTCCTTAAGTTCGGGGGTGATATAGCGCTCGGCGTTGACGAGAGTCTGTTTGCGCACCCACTCCTCAGGCACCTTGTCCTTATGGGTGTTGGTGACCTCGATATAGTAGCCGAACACGTTGTTGAAGCCGATTTTGAGCGACGCTATGCCGGTGGCCTCGCTCTCGCGCTGCTGTATCTGCGCCAGATAGTCCTTTCCGCGGTAGGCGATGTCGCGGAGCTCGTCGAGCTCCGCATCGACCCCGGAGCGCACCACCGCGCCGCGGTTGAGGGCGGCGGGAGCATCGTCGACAATCTCGGCGCTGATGCGGTCGATCATGCCGCGGCAGGGATTGAGCTGCTCACCTATGGTGTGGAGCGCCGGCAGGTCGCTCTCCATGCATAGACGCCTCACAGGCTCGATGGCCGAGGCCGAATTGCGCAACTGCACCACCTCGCGAGGCGAGATGCGCCCTACGGCCACTTTCGAGATAAGACGCTCGAGGTCGCCCACGACCGAAAGCTGACGCGCAAGCTCGTCGCGCATCTCGGTGTCGCGGAAGAAATACTCCACGATGTCGAGACGGGCGTTGATGGCAGTCACATCCTTAAGCGGGAACAGGAGCCAGCGGCGCAGCAGACGGGCGCCCATCGGGCTGACCGTGCGGTCGATGACGTCGAGCAGGCTCTTGCCGTCCTCGCCGAGGCTCTGCACGAGCTCGAGATTGCGCACCGTGAACCGGTCGAGGCGCACGTAGCGCTCCTCGTCGATGCGCGATATGGAGGTGATATGCGATATGCGGGTGTGCTGGGTGATGTCGAGGTAATGCAGGATGGCGCCCGACGCCACGATAGCCGACGGCATCGACTGAATGCCGAACCCCTTGAGGCTCGCCGTCTCGAAGTGCTTGAGCAGGCGGTCTTTGGCGCTCTCGAGGGTAAACACCCAGTCGTCAAGCTCCATGGCGAGGTAGCGGCCGTTGAAAGCCGACTCGAGGCGGGCGCGGCATTCGCGCTCCACGAGCACCTCCTTCGGGGCGAAATTCGACAGCAGTTTGCCGATATAGTCATCCGACCCCTCGGCGGTAAGGAATTCGCCGGTGGATATGTCGAGAAACGACACGCCGGTGGCCTGCTTGCCGAAATGCACGGCGGCGAGGAAATTGTTCTCGCGGTTTTCAAGCAGGTTGTCGCTGATTGACACACCGGGGGTGACAAGCTCGGTTATACCCCTCTTTACGAGCTTCTTGGTGAGCTTGGGGTCCTCAAGCTGCTCGCAGATAGCCACGCGTTTGCCGGCGCGTACGAGCTTGGGGAGGTATGTGTCGAGAGCGTGGTGGGGAAATCCGGCAAGCTCCACCGACTGGGCCACACCGTTGGCGCGCCGCGTCAGCGTTATGCCGAGTATCTCCGACGCCGTGATGGCATCGTCGGAGAATGTCTCGTAGAAGTCACCCACGCGAAACAGCAATATCGCGTCGGGATGACGCTGTTTCATCTCGATATACTGTTTCATCAAAGGTGTCTCGACAATTTTCTTTGCCATGCCTTGTTGTTTTTGTATTGGTTTGATTTGCTGTAGGGACACTCACTGCGAAATTACAACCTCCGCGGTTAAAAACCGCGGCTACTACGCATACGGTCTGCTAATTAAGCCGGTAGTGGCCGCGGTTTTTAACCGCGGTCTTAATTTTGCAGCAACTTTGCGCCCGATATGGGTAATACCGTCATCGGGATGCTGACGCGATGAATCGCCTCCCTACCCCTATTGAGTTATATAAACCCATCGCATTTTATTTCAACGGGTCGGGGTTGAGCTGCTTGAAGGCGAGGGCGTAGAGGCGCATCTGCTTCACCATGGCAAGCAGGCCGTTGCTGCGGGTGGGCGACAGGTGGGTAGACAGGCCGATGGCGTCGATGAAATGGAGGTCGCTATCAAGGATTTCCTGCGGCGTATGGCCGGAAAGCACATCGATGAGCATCGAAATGATGCCTTTGACTATTATGGCGTCGGAATCGGCGGTATAGTACACCTTTCCGTCGCGGTATTCGGCATTGAGCCACACGCGGCTCTGACACCCCTCGATAAGGTGCTCGGGGGTCTTGTATTTCTCGTCGATGGGAGGTAGCGCGTTGCCTAAGTCGATAATATAGGCATAGCGGTCCATCCAGTCGTCTATGTCGGCGAACTCGGCTATGAGTTCTTCCTGCTTATCGTTGATTGTCATGATGTTATTTGAATATAGTATTGATGACTACATCGCCCACCATCTTGAGTGTGGCGGGGTCGATGTTGTCGAGATTGTCGTCAAGTGTATGCCATGTGGGGTTGAACGAGCCTGTCGACGGGTTGGCCGACTCCACAATATCCACGGCGGGAATGCCTACACGCATGATGTGTATGTGGTCGTCGTTGAGAGCGCCGCCGGGAGCATCGGGGAAACGCTCGCCGTAGCCTGCGCGGCGTGCGGCGTCCCACACTAAGTTGTTGACATTGCGGGCGTAGCGGTCGGAGAAATATTCGCGGTGGAAACGGGCGTCGCGCGCACCCACCATATCAAGCAGTATGGCGTATTCGGGCACACGGCGTGAGGTGGGGTCGAAAGCGTCGGCCCATGCCTGCGAGCCAATGCACCAGGAGAAATCATCGTCGTCGGTGCCGGCGTCCTCGGCGTCGACAAAGAGCATCTCGACCTCGACATCCTTGGGGAGACGGTTCATCAGGCGCGCAATCTCAAGGAGCACGCCCACGCCGCTCGCGCCGTCATTGGCGCCGTCGATAGGGGTGCGGTGGAGGGTGGAATCCGCCTCCTGGTCGGCCCATGGACGCGTGTCGTAATGCGCTAAGAGCAGCACGTGGCGCGGCGCTCCGGCGTTGAAACGACCGATGATGTTGCGCACCCGCTGCGGCTTCATGGCGCTCCCTGCAGGCGCGAAAACGGTATCCTGCACCGTCACGTCGGCCCCTGCGTCCTTAAGCCGGCGCGTTATGTAGTCGACGCAACGGGTGTGCCCCGGAGTGCCGGGCACACGGGGCCCGAATGCCACCTGCTCGGCCACGCGGGCGTATACCGAATCGGCGTCGGCCATCACGTCGAGCACGGCCTGCCGCGGGGCGACAGTATCCTGCGCGGGGTCAGCCTGCCTGTCGGCCGATTTGTTGCCGCAGGCCGATGCCATAAGGGCACCGACGGCCAATATCGAAGTCAAAAAGAGATGTTTCATACCCCAAATTTACACAAATTTGAGCGAAAGTCGTATATTTGTGTATGAGTTTTTTTCACACAACAGAGTTTTACGTGATTTTGTTTCTCGTGGCGGCGGCGATAGTGGCGTTTCTCGCCAAGCCCAACACCACTAAGGAAGCAAGCGAATATCTCCTCGGCGGCGCATTGTCGCGCGAGGGTAACGGCGACGATGAGGATGAACCCGCCGTCAGTATCGATTGCGACAACAGCGGGTGCGTGTGGCTGCGGCGCACGGGCATCGAAGGGGTCGACGCATCGGGCGCCGTCAGCGCAAAAATAGTAGTGCGAGGCAACAATATAACGGTCTACGAACGTCTGACCGAAGGTCGCTACGGCGACGAACCTATCGACACCGCCCTGTTCAGCCTCGATTTCCTCAACGCCGACCGCTACTGGCTCCGCTACGAATCAGAAGCCACCAACCGCACCGCCACCCTCTCCTTCCGCAACATCCCCGGCTACCACTCCCAAGCCCCGCTCAAGCAATAACAGCCAATGACACCGGAAGCATGGAGTGGAGCGAGGGCGTCTCGCCCTCGTGGTATTATCCTTATACCCTGAAAGTTACCACGGGGGCGAGACGCCCCCGTCCCACTCAGCTCAGCGTAAGTAAAAAGCGATAATCGCGTCTATACAAATCCGATTGTGTGTCCGACGAGTCCGACCGGTCAGACTTGTCAGACATGTCCGGTTCAGAATATCGAGAGGAACCAGGTGGAGATGAAGACGTAGATTACGAGGCCGACTATGTCGTTGGAAATCTGGATGAAAGGACCTGTGGCGAGCGCGGGATTGATTTTCAGTTTTTCGAGCGTCAGGGGTACGATGGTGCCTAAAAGCGTGGCAAACATCACCACTATGAACAGCGATACGGCCACCGACAGCGTCACGGCGAAATCGTGAGGTATCATAATCAGATTGTACACGAATATCACGCCGGAGATGATTGTGGCGTTGAGCAGTCCTACCCTCACCTCCTTCCAAAGCTGCTTGGCGAACTCCTTGATATCCAGCGTGCCGTTGGCCAAACCCTGCACCACGATGGCCGACGCCTGCACGCCGACATTGCCGCCCGTGCCGCCGATGATGGGGATGAAGATGGCGAGCGTGGTGACAGCCTGGAGCTGAGCCTCGAAGCCGGTGAGGATGAGCGAGGCGAGTATGCCCGACACGATACCGATGAGCAGCCACGGTATGCGCGCCTTTGTCTGCGCGAGGATGGAGTCGGATGCGTCGACGTCAGACGACAGACCTGATGCCAGCTGATAGTCACGTTCCGACGATTCGCGCACCTGGTCCATGACGTCGTCGACGGTGATACGTCCCACGAGGCGCCCTATGGAGTCGACCACGGGCATAGCCACAAGGTCATATTTCTCGAAGTCGAGGGCTACGTCGTCAATCGGGGTGTCGGTCTTGACCGATACCGGTTCGCACTCCATGATATGCTTTATCTTGGATACCGAGGGGTGGGTGATGAGCGTTTTAAGCGGGAGTATACCCTTGAGGCGGTCGTCATTGTCGACCACATAGACATAGTAGATTTCGTCCATATCCTCGGCCTGCATGCGCATCTGCTTGATACACTCGGGCATCGACCAGTTTTCGTTGACCACAATCATCTCCGTACCCATCAGACCGCCGGCAGTGTCCTCGTCATATTTCAAAAGGTCGATGATGTCGCCGGCCTGCTCCACGTCGTTGATGTGGGAAAGGATTTCGTCGCGGTCATCCTCGTCAAGTTCCTGGATAAGGTCAACGGCCTCGTCGGTGTCGAGGTGGTCGATGACCTGCGTGGCAATCTCCTTGGCTGGCATGTTGGAGAGGAGCTTGCGGCGGTCCTCCTCGTCGAGTTCCATGAGCACGTCGGCACGGGTGTCCTCGTCAAGAAGATTGTAGAGAAATTCCGCCTCCTCGAGGTCGAGTTCCTGATACAGTTCGGCAATGTCGGCCGGGTGCATCTGCTCGAGCTCGGCACGCGCCGCAGCCTCGTCGTGGCGGCTTATTATGTCGCGCATTTCCTCGATATATTGGTCGGTGAATTCTTTCATTGTCGCAGCGAGCTAACGAGATTGGTCAGTTGTATGAATTGGTCGACGGAGAGCTGTTCGGGGCGGAGAGCCATCAGAGGGTGGTCGGGGAGAGATGTGCCCGAGGGGAGGAGCGGACGGAGGGAGTTGCGTATCGTCTTGCGGCGCTGGCCGAAGGTGGTCTTTACCACGGTTTTGAACAGGCGCTCGTCGCATCCGAGCGATGTCACGCCGTTGCGCCGCAGCCTGATGACACCCGATTTCACCTTTGGCGGGGGATTGAACACGCCCTCGCTTACGGTAAAGAGATATTCTATATCGTACCATGCCTGAAGAAGCACGGAGAGAATGCCGCGCGTACGCGAACCTTCGCGGGCGGCAATGCGTTCGGCCACCTCGCGCTGGAGCATTCCGGAGCACAGCGTCACATTATCCTTATAGTCAAGTATATGGAAGAATATCTGCGACGAGATGTTGTAGGGATAGTTGCCTATGACGCAAAGGCGTCCGTCGGCGCCGGCGAAGCGGGTAAGGTCGAGCTGCAGGAAGTCGCCCTCGACAATGCGTCCGTCGAGCGCGGGATAGTTCTGCCGCAGGAATGCCACGCTCTCGTCGTCGAGTTCGACTACGGTGACATCGCGTCCGGCTTCAAGGAGATATTTGGTGAGCATACCCATACCGGGACCTACCTCCACTATCGGAAGCGCAGGCTCGCAATCAACGGTAGCGGCAATGCGCGCCGCCACACTCTCATCGGTCAGGAAATGCTGTCCGAGCGCTTTTTTGGGTCTGACTTTCTCCATATAGCTGCAAAATTAATTATTTCCCGCGAGTTTTCGCGCATCATGCGCGGTTATTTTTTGGAAGAATGCCCCCGAAATAATATCCTCCGGCATGATATTTTTCAGCCGAGCGGTCGGAACGCGCGACCCGTGCGGCCGCAAATATCGGTTGATTATCTGCCGGTTACCGGACGGACAGACCGCGCGTCACAATGCTGTTTACTTAAGGAATTTCTCGAAAAGGTACATCGGATAACGGGCGAGACACAAAGATGCTGAGTGAGATATTATGGACTTAAGTAAACAGCATTGTCAACAACATCCCCTGCGGCATCCTTGTTCATCATAATCCTCCGAAGTGTGCTTAATGGTGCAGCACTACATTGAGGATTAACAATTTAGGTTGGATATGCCAGTTGAACAGTTACCAAAAAAGCGATGGCGTCGAGCCATCGCTTTTTATTAGCTGATATGTTAATCAGATTATTTTACGAGTTCTTTGGCAACTTTGTCGCCGCGGACTACGATGTAGAGACCGTTGGTCGGCTCGGCAACGCGTACACCCTGGAGGTTGTAGTATACGGGAGCTACATTCTCTTCAACTTCGATGCCTTCAACTGCATCGAGGCCTGAAGTTACAACAAGTTCCATTGTAGCCGCATTGAATGAGAGAGTCCATTTACCCGGGGCGATAGAGAAGTTTACGCCGTCAGACTCAGCCTGAATACCGCATGCAAAAGTACCAATGCCTGAGATTTCGTTGTTTCCTGTAGCCCAGATCCAGTTTGACTGAGAGCCGTTGGTAAGTTCACGGATACCGAAATCGCTCTGTGCGGTAACGTTAACATCCTTGGCTACCCAGATATCGCCTTCCACATTTGTAAGAGTAGTTGCGCTCCAGGCTTCAGCTTGGTCAGGAAGATTGCCCCAGATGTCGTATGTGATTTTAACTTCAGCCTGCTGACCGGTGATGGTAAGGGTTCCGTTATTTGTATCAAGAACGAGATGGGGATTGTCTACCACACCTTCTTCAAGAGAAATATCGCTCGTAGAGCCGCCTACGCCATAATTATAAGGCGTGCCAAGCACGAGTTTTGTACCGTTTGAGCCAAAATTAGCAGCATCATTGCCCCATGTACCGTCGTTGATTTTGAATCCGGAAGTCAGCTGGCCTTCATAATCAAGAACGTATGTACCGTCGCCCTGAGCTTCAAACAGACAAGTCGGATCTTTTAAAGTCCAGACATTGGGTTTCTGGAAACCACCGATCAGATAATAATCAATTGCACTTGCTGACATTACGCCGAGTACGAGCGCTACAAGAAAAAAGTAAAATTTCTTCATGAATAAAAAAGGTTAAGTGTTAATAAATTAAGGTTAATATATTCAAATTGTGAATAATTTCAGTTTTGCAAACAATAATTACAGAATTTCATGTAAGTATAGCAAACAACATACCATCTATTGCCAAGAGTGTGTGATGCTACTTATTGCACATTGTAACAATGACATATAAAAAAAATTCGAGGGGATTTGCTTAACAAGTGCCCTCTAATTTCAATTTTTTTTGAAAAAAAATCATTAAAATAGTTCTGACTTGTAAAAAATTATATATATTTGCACCGTAATTATTATCTCTTGGCAAGAGACATGTATATCAATATCGTACTTACAAGACGTAAACTAAAATAATTAACCTTAATAATTTATTAACACTTAACCTTTTTTATTCATGAAGAAATTTTACTTTTTTCTTGTAGCCATGCTCGTAAGCGTGGCCGCTTCGGCAACCTCAGTGTATTTTGAAAACACCCTTGGCTGGAGTAGTGTAAATTGCTATTGTTGGGCTCCTGAAGTTTCTAAATGGCCCGGTGATGCAGTGACCGAGACAATTACTATTGACGGCCGTACATTCTATGTATACAACGTGCCCGGCGACCAGACCAATGTAATTTTCAGCGGCGATGGTGCTCAGACAAAAGACCTTGCTACAACTGATGGTGCGGTTTATAGCGGAAACAACGTCAATTCAATCGATCCTATCGGCACAATTAAAGATGGTGTTTTCACTCCCGCCGGAGAAGTAGTTATAAACTATGCAAAAATTTATATTCGTGTGTCAGAATGGGATAAAGCCGGATGCTATATCTATTCTTGGGCTCCCTCGCTTTTCGGCAGCTGGCCCGGTAAAGAAATGTCAAAGGTCACTATTAACGGCGAAGAGTATTGGACTATTGACATAGATTCACGTGAACTCACCGGCAGTTCAATCAACTGGAAACTCAACTACAACGGTGATGAATCAGACAACGTAGAAAACGCTTCAATGTTTGAAGACGGCCATGTTTATAGCCTCGACGGCACAAGCGGTCTGATTACAGCAGTTGAAGGCATCGAAGTTGAAGAGAATGCAGCTCCCGTATACTACAACCTTCAGGGTGTACGCGTTGCCGAGCCGACCAACGGTCTTTACATCGTAGTTCGCGGCGACAAAGTTGCAAAAGAACTCGTAAAATAATCTGATTAACATATCAGCAAACAAAAAAGCGATGGCTTCGAGCCATCGCTTTTTGTTTGTAGTGGAGCAGGGTGTTGCAGAACTAAACTTTCCGCGGTTGAAAACCGCGGCTACTATGCGAAGTCTCTTGACAATCAGCTGTGTAGTAGCCGCGGTTTCTTTGCATGGCAAAGCGCCAAAGGCGATAATCAACCGCGGTCAGCTATAATCGAGTTCTGTAGTACCCCCTGTGATTTATATTGAAATTGACATTATCAGGAGATGAGTATTTAGATTCTTACCTTGAGGGTGAGGGAGCCGGCTCGGACTATATAGAAGCCGGCGGGGAGCGAGGGTGTGATGACTTCGTGGTCGTCGAGCAGTGTGCGGGTGTATACCGTCTTGCCGCTCAGATCGTAGACTGTGAGGAGGTTGCCTGCCAGACCGAGAGCCGATACTCCGCCGTCGACGGGATAAAGACGGGCATCGGATGCCGAAATGTCGTCGGCCGACGAGTCGCCCCCCTTCTTCACGGGAAATACGGGAAGCGATGGGAACCAGTAGTTGGATATCATCGGATATTCGTTGATGACGTTGGCCTCGGAGTCGTAGCGCACCAGCTTGTAAGTCGGGTCCTGGAAGGTATGGAACAGCGAGACATACATCTCGTCGGTCACGGGATGCATGCGCATCGAGCAGCCGTATATGTTCCAGTTCTCGGGCCGGCTCTCGAGATCGAGCCATTCTGAAAATTCCCCCGAGTCGATGTCGTAGCGGTAGACGTGGCTTTGCGAGAACCATGAGCTTGCGCCGCCGTTCCAGTAAAGAGCATTCTGTACCGACGAGGCGCAGAAGCCGTCGGGCGTCCATGCATACCATGAGTTGGCCGGGGCGTAGATACCGTCGGGTATGTCGATGATCTCATATTCCAGAGTCACGGGGTCGACCTTCACCAGATAAGGGAGCGTGAAGCCCATGCCGTTGACATTGGGAGCGACACTGAGCCAAAGGTTACCGTCCTTCGACAACACTACCGAACCTATTCCGGCGCCCTCCTGCACGATGTCCATCGGGATTGTCTCGACGACGGCATCGGAGGCGGGGTCGATTACAAGGAGTCCGGCCGACTGATGGGCCGCAAACACCTTGTCGGCTGTGTATACCGCCATGCCGCTCTGGCCGTGGTAGAGCGAGCCTGTAGGGTCGGTGTTGGGCTTGTCGTTGTCGCCGCCGGCGTTGGGATTGCCCGAACCGGCCACCTGACCTTTGATTTCGTAGCTGTCGAGGTCGAGCACCCAAAGACCGTTGGACGACGTCACGTAGCCCTTATGCGAGTCTATTCCCACGAAGCCGCGGCCGTCGCACTGTGCGCCCGACGGGTCGATAATCTGCAACTGCGTGATGATTTTCATCGTGTAGGCATCGACCACGGTGATGCGGCCGCCGGTGACAGATGCTCCGGGATCTTTCTCCTGCTTGGCGATAAGAAACAAACGGCCGTCGTGAATGGCTCCGTACTGGTTGGTGCAGCCGAGTTCCATGCCGGGATTGTTGCCCTGGATGATACGGTATTCCCAATATTCGCCGTCGGGGTCGTCGGGACGGAGGAAGTTGACGGTGGAGTTCTGGTGTCCGTACCAGTCCTCGTTGACGATGAACACACCGTCGGTATAATCGGCGGAGGCAGCCCCGGCCTCAAAGGCCGGGACTGTCATTGCGCCGACAATCAATGAAAAGAGTGTGCGGTTCATTTTAGAGGGTGTCTCATAACAAAAGTTAAACACTGAGTCGAAAATTTTGAGATGTATTTGGCGGTGAGTCGAAGGAGCATAGCGAGCTATGTGACTGAGACGAAGCGTCAAAGACGCTCAAAATTTTCGATAGAAAAGGTATTTTTATATTCTCTTTCATTTTATAAGATTTATATGTTTTTAATATTACTGTCGCCTTGATGTCTCTTTTGCTAAATTTTTGTTTTTCGTCGGTCACATAGCTCGCTATGCTCCCTCCTCAAAAACAAAAATTTATCTAAAAGATACATCACTCAGTGTTTAACTTTTGTTATGTGACACCCTCTTACAATTACTTTTTGTGTGGTTACAGATTCGGGAGTCGTGACAACCTTGATATATATGCCTGCGGGGAGCGTGGCATTGACATCGAGCTGACGGCCGTTAAGGTCGTAGACGGCAGTCACGGTGCCTTCGCCGTCAGCTACAATCGAGCCGACACCTGTTACGCCCGTTTCAAAGAATGAGGGAGTGGAGGCGTACACGGCATCGCTTCCGGCGGGAACTGCCTCGAAGTGGTAATTGTAGCGGGTCGACGGTTTTACGCCGGTCAGCGTCACGGTAGCTTTGCCGGAGGTCACTTCGGCATCGGCAGTCATGGGTTCGTCCTCGCTGCCCTCGGGCGCATAGACCACTTTCACAGCAAGCGACGGCAGGAGAATACCGGTATTGGCGGCGGCAAAGCGTTCGGGCAGTTCGGTTTCATACACCGGAGTCATCGATGTGGAAAGTGCAACGGTAGCATTATCGGATACTACGGGATTATCATCGATATAGTTTATGCAGTCAACTGCCGGCTCGGTGATATTCGATGTCTTCCAGTAATTCTTTGAAGTGAGTGCGGCAGCTTTGCCGGAGGGAACCACGAGGTCGATATATGTAGCGGGAGTCTTCGAATTGTGACGGAATGAATACGCAGTCAGTGAAGTCAGGGCGTCGGGGTCGCATACATACACCTTAAACCCGTCGGGAGTGTTCTGGAATGCATTGGACTGAATGGTCTTGACACCCGCCGGAAGTTCGATTTCAGTCATCGACATACAGCCGTTGAACGCGCTCGAACCTATTGAAGTGACCGACACGGGAATATCAACCGAGGTCAGCGCCTTGCAGCCGTTGAAGAGTGAATTGGGTATGGCAGTGAGCGCTGAGGGGAGTGTTACCGACTGAAGCTTGATACAGCCAGAGAGAGCATAGTTGCCTATTGATGTTATCCGGTCGCCGAACTCGAAATGAGTCAGTGAGCTGCAGTAGCCGAATGCGTATGCCGGGACAGCCGTCACGCCGACGGGAAGATTGATTTCAGCCAGTTTGGCGCACTGGTAAAATGCGCGCTCGCCAATCGTTTTCAGACCTTCGGGAAGACTGATTGACTCAAGCGACGAGCAGTAATAGAATGCATTGTTGCCGATAGCGGTGACTCCGGCGGGAATTACGATTGATTTGAGAGCCGCGCAGCTTGAGAAGCAGCTGGGTGATATTTCAGTCACATCGTCGGGAATGTTGCAGCTGACGAGCTTCTCGCAACCGTCAAACATATTCTTGCCGAATCCCCTGATGTCGGCGGGCATGGTGACGGATGTAAGGTTTTTGGCGCGGAAGAATGCGGAGTCGGAAATCTCGGTAACGCGGAATTTCTTGTCCATATATGTGATTTCCGACGGGATTACCACGTCGCCCGAGAATTTGGAGTTGGCAATCTGCACGGCGGTGTCACGGTGTTTGCCGTCGAAATGGTGGAACTTGGCCTTGACGGTCATTTCGCCATCTTTGAGTGAAGTGATCTCGTAAGGCATTTTTTGGAATACGAAGCGGTCGCCGCTGTTGACGTCGAGGAGGAAGTCATCTTTGATTACGGAAAAGTTTTTCCATACGGGAGCTTCGGCATATACATCGGCAAAACCTTTGGGGCATTGTAATGTGGCCGTACCGAAAACCGATGAATCGAAGAGGTCGGTGTCGACAGTGAGAGGTTCGGTAGCGTATACCTTGACATTGGTCAGCGACGTACAGCCGGCGAACGCTTTCGACATCAGCATGCGCACGCTTTGGGGTATTTCTACTCCGGTAAGACTCTCACAGCCTTCAAAAGCCGATGCCGCGATGTTGACGACAGAGGAGGGGATGACCAATGTGCCTTTCAGCGCGGTATAGGCGAAAGCGTTGGCGGGGATTTCGGTCATGGCCGACGGGATATTGACAGTGTCGAGGTTGATACAACCGGCGAATGTCGACTCACCGATTAATGCGAGTTTGTCGGGAAGCGTCACCGATGCGACAGTGCTTCCGGCAAATGCGCTCGCGCCTATTGAAGTGACCGATTCCGGAATGACGATGTCGTTGATTTCCGCTCCGACCATAGCCTCTTTGTCTATTCCGACCACGGTATAGGTCACTCCCTGATAATCAAATGAGGAGTGGATAGAGCGGCGTCCGTCGGCAAGTTTTACGAGAGAGGCCTCGGTGTAGGCCGAGCCGTCGAAGGGTGCCGACAGGGTGACAGTCTTGTCCTTGTAGTTTTTCAGGCGATAGCACAGGCCGTCGATTGTGAACTCGGTGACAGCGTCGTCGGGTATATTGGCTGGCGCGGGCATGAATTCTTTCCACTCTACGGGCATCATGTCTGGGCAATAGTTCCAGCCGTCCCAGCAGCCGTCGACAAGTTCGCGGCACGACATACCCCACCCCGAGTAACCGAACTGCGATGTCTCGGAATCCTTTACCCAGTATGACCAGTAGCCGATGTACCATCCGGCCTGCCAGATGTCGTTGGGGTCGGCGGCCTTCCAGTTGTCATAGTCATAGTCGGGATATGAGCCGTCGATACCGCTGCCGCCGCGGGGATGATACTGCAGACCGCCCTCGGGATAGTAGTAATCGTTGTTTGCCGAGTCCCATAGGCCGGGATTGCCGCTCTCGTCATCGTCCCAGCCGATACCGTCGAGAGTGTATCCGTCGGGGGCGATGGCCGAGATGTCGCAGCCTACGTTGGTGCGCTGCACAAGTCCGAACAGCTGCGGATTGTTGAGTGTAACATCCCTGAACATATCGAAACCGGTAGCCACACCGTCCCAGCGGTAGCCGAACACGAGGGCAGCCGCGTCACGGCCGTCGGCGTCGTTCCACTGTATGACGAGAGCCGCGCGGTTCTCGCCCGTACCTGTCCAGTTTTCTATCATATCGAAGGTGAATTCACCGTCGTAGGGAAGTTCGGTCCCGGTGTCGGGAATATCGAACAGCGGTTTTACCGGAAGGTTGTGCTTCTTAGCGAAATCTTCGTAAGGCACACCCTGGATTTGTGCCGGACCGGCGGCGGTACCGAGCGCCACGGCCGAGGCAAGAGTCAGAAGTAATGATTTCAATTTCATAAAAGATTGGTTTATGATGAGTAAAATATATTATTGTCAATCTATCAGATACCGGGAATGGACGGCAGGTCGATATGGAGGTCCTGCGCGCGCGACAGCTCGGTGGATGTCTCCCCGAGCCAGCCGCAATACTGGTTGTTGGCCGTATAGACGCGTACGAAATCAATGCCCGGGAGGCTTACGGGATAGCCGTCGCTGTCGACGGCACGCGATATGTCGAACGAATTGAGGTCGGCATATTCGTTGGGGTGGTTGTCGACATAGCCCCAGTCAAATGAATAGAGCACGTAGTAAGTACCGTAGCCCGAGATGTCAAAACCGTTCTGCGGCAGGCATGAGCCGGTGAACGTGAGCGTGGCCTCATCATCGAGCCACTGCGGCCAGTAGCTCTGCTTGTGGAATATGTTTTTGGCCACGAAGCCGTCGGCGCCCTCCGAATCGTGCCACGGTATATACTCCGTGTCGTTGAGAAATCCCGTCGGGTCGGGTACGGGAGCCTTCGCGGGGTCGGGACGACGGTAGGTTATCGTATAACCGTGGAGCGTGGTGCTCCTGTAGTATTCGCTTCCGGCCAGCTCATACCATTCGTCGTCTGGCAGTCCGTTGCAGTTGCTGTCGTAGCTCACCATGACGATTCCCGGCTCGGCCGAACCTCCTTTTTTGTCGGGATTGAGGGCCTCATAGAAGCAGTTGCCCCATACGCGGAAATCGTATTCGCCCGGCACGTTGACTACGGTATGGTCGAAGCCGAAGGTGACATAACCGCCGTAGGCGCCGAGCGATATCATGATGTCGTTGGTGCCCGATATGCTCTCCTCGGCCTTGCGCGCCATGTCGGCCGCCGTGTCCCCCTCGACATACTGCGGCATCTCGTTGACGAACTGTCCCGGAGCGGGGCAATATTCGTAGACGCGCGTTATGTAGGGACTGTACTCGACCTCCTCGTGAAGCACATGTACTTTGAAATCAAAGTGGTAGGGAGTCTCGTCGTCGAATATGTCGAACGTGACATCGTAGACACCCTCCTCACCCTCCATGAATATATAGTCGGGCGAAGTAGAAACCGTCACGCCGTTGACTTTCCACTCGTATGCCGAGCCGGTGTAGGCGGAATGCAGGGGCAGTTTGCGCATGCGCTCCACGTAGTATACGTCGTCGATGCCGAGGCTCACCATGTCGACGTCGTGGTCGCACGATGTCAGCGCCGGCAATGCCGCCGCAACGCACAGTATATTGATATAAAGCTGTTTCATATACAATAAATTTTATCGGCCATAGACACTGCGGGGAAGGAATACGATATGGGCCGGAATATCGCCGGTGCGCACGCTCCATTTGCGCCGGCCGTGGCGGTCGTAGCAGTGGAGGGTTCCTGACGACACATAGTTTTTGGCGTCGGTCACGAATATGTCGCCCGTCTCGGGATGGATGGCTATGCCGTAGGGTATCACGATGTCCTTCTCCGTGCCGTCGGTGATGAAGCAGTCGCTCACCACCTCCTTGGTGCGTATGTCGATGATGCCGTAGGTGATGGTGTTGGAGGCGGTGAAATTGTTCCACTCGGTGGAGTAGTAGAACAGCGAGTCGCCGAAAAATGCCATGTTGGAGCAGGCCACCGGGATGGTGTCGGTGACCTCCATGCGGTTGTAGCCCGGACGCTTCTGCATGACGTAGAGGCGCGACGGACGCGACATGTAGTCACCGCGCGAGGTCACCCACAGCTTGTTGTAGCGGTCTTTCTTGAGCCGGTGCAGATTGATGCCGACCGGTATCTGCTGCACCTGCTTGAAATCAATCATCTGGATGACCGAGACGGTGTTGTCGTAGTCGGGTGCGCGGTAGCCGCCGGAGTTGGCCACGTACATGTAGTCGTCGACTACCTCCATCTCCTCGGGCTGATAGCCTACGGAGCATTTGCGGGTGACGGCGAGGCTGAGTGTATCGACCTCGTATACGGCACCTTTGGGCGCGTCGGGGTCGATGAGTACCGGGCCGACATACGAGCTGACGTATGCCTTGCCGCGGTGGAAACGGACGTAGCGGCAGTTGGGTATGTCGACCTGACCGATGCGCACGCCGGTGCGGGCGTCCATCACCTCTACCTTGTGGGAGCAGTTGACCACCACGTAGAGCCTGGAGCCGTAGATGCCGATGTCGTTGCCCACATCGCCAAGCTCCTTGATTACGTTGGGATTACGCTCGGCATAGAAATTGCGGGCATAGAGTCCGGTGAAATAGTCCATATAGTCGAGCGTGCATTTATTTGAACCCATGTTGCCCTCGTTGACGAGATAAAATCCGCGGATTTCAGAGTCGGGTGCGGGGGCGTCGGGAATGATGTCATACTCCGTCGGCACCACGAGCTCGTCTTCACGACAGCCCGTGGCGAGCGTCAGGAGTGGCAGAAAAATTATGAAAAATTTAAAACAGTTGTAGTTCATATCAAAGTATTGAAAGATAAAGGGGTTATCAGATTTCTACCGACAGGCTCACGCGATAGTTGCGCTTGGGCATGGGGTAGTTGAGTATCACGTCGTAGTCCTGGCTGAGCAGGTTGTTGACCTCGAGGAGAGCGCGGGCGCGCACGGCGCCGAAACGGAAGTCGCGCGACAGGGAGATGTCGGAGGTGTACCACGGCTGGGTATAGTTGTAGCGTATGTTCTCCTGCTGGTTGTACCTCTCCCCCACATATATATAGCTGTAGTTGAGGCCCCATCCGCGCCACTGCGCATTGACCACGGCTGCGCCTGAGTTGCGGGGTATGTAGGGTATCTGGTCGCGGTAATAGTTGTCGGCGGGGTCGCTGACGTCGATTGCGCGCTGGAAGGTGTACTGGGCGCGGAAAGTGACATACAGTTCGTCGGCGGGATTAAGCGTGACAAGCGCCGTCAGGTCGATGCCGCGTATCTGCACGCGGCCGAGGTTGAGCATCGTCCAGCGGAACTGCTGCCCCTTGGGATAGGCCACAATCTTGTCGCGCACCTTATTATAATATACGTCGGCCGAAAAGCGCAGTCCGCTCACGAAGCCGCGGCTGGTGCGGTCGTAGACGATGCCGGCGTTGTATTGGGTGACACGCTCGGGCTCGAGCTTCGAGTTGCCCATGTCGGCGTAGTATAGGTCGTTGAAGGTAGGCATGCGGAAAGAGCGCTTGTAGAACGCACGCAACGACAGGGCGCGGTCGCGCAGCGGATTGAACGACATGTAGACCGCGGGGGTGAACACATGCTTGTCGGCCGGTGCCTGCTGCCCGTCGAGGCTGTCGTGTATGAGTGTGCCGAGCGCCGATGCCTGCGCACGGAAACGGCCGAGGTCGAGTTCGCCGGCCATGGAGAGCATGCCGGTGATACGGTCGGGCTGTGCGAAACCATACATGTCGGCGTCGAGACGGTTCCACTTGAAATCGGCCGCGGCGGAGAAGCTGAGCCGGTCGGAGAACGAGTACCGGTTGGCCGATGAGATATAGAACTCCTTCTGCCGATAGAGGTTGTCGACCTTTATCTGCTTGTCGTCGTTGTTGACATAGTGGGTGCGGTAGAAGGCGTATTTGAGTGTGGTGAGCGTGGTGAAACGTCCCCGCGACATCGTTGCCGAGCCCTGCACGAAGGAGTTGGTGTCCCAAATGCGCTCGCCGCGGCGCCACACGTTGTTGACGATGGCACCGGGAACACCGCGCTCGGAGTTGTAGTTGTAGGCTTTGGCATGCCACTCGCCGTTGCGCAGGCGCCCGTTGAAGTTCAGCTCCATACGCGTGGCGTTGATGTCGCCGTTCTGCCGCACGGCGGTAGTGTCGTAGGCCAGTTCGCCGGCGGGGTTGACACGCCGGTAACGGAATTTGTATTTTCCCGATGAATTGAGCCACTCGGCGGATAGGGAGGCGCTGACCGTCGACGACAGTTTCAGTTCGACAAGCGCCGAGGGGTTTATGAGGTCGAACGAGCCGAAACGCACGGCGCCGCGGGCGTGGTAGGTCTCCCCTTCTTTAAATTGAGGTACGCGCGTACGCATATATATCGTTCCGGCACTGCCGAAATCGCTCGCCGGCTGAAGTATGCGGCTGCGCTGGCCGTTGTGGAGCGAGATTGCCTCGATGTTGTCGAGGGAGAACTGGCCGAGGTCAATCTGGCCGTTCTGCGCATTGCCGAGTTCGACACCGTCATATACCACGCCGGTATGGTTGGTGCCCATGGAGCGAATATTGACGGTCTTTATGCCGCCGACACCGCCGTAGTCCTTGACCTGTACGCCGGCGAAATAGCGGAGCGCGTCGGCCACGGAGTTGCTGTTGAGCCGCTGAAGCTCGTCGCCGGTGAGCACCTGCACCGGTATTATATCGGCATCGGGCTTGGCGGCGACTACCTCGACACCGCGCAGCAACACGCTGTCGGGGAGTGTGGCGGTCCGGTCGTCGGCCGCCAGACGGCCGACGGGCAGAAGCATGAAGGTGAAATAACAGAATATCTTTCTTATCATTGTCGGAATATTGTCCTGATCGGTTGAATACACAAATAAAAAATCCGGTTGCCGGCGTGAGTCACGCGTGGCAACCGGATGATGGTATTCTGACAGGAGACGATATGCCTCCGACTTTACGATAACATGAACAATAACGGGCGAAACGACTGCCTGCACCTGCGGCGCGGCAATCTACTCTATTGCATCATGACAAGCATCCTCCGTACTACGTCGTGACAAATATCAAAATTCGTCTTCTGACTTATTCCGGGGAAGCGTCGCCTTCTCAGCCCGTAGGCCAATGACATATTGTCGCACCCTTTTTTAATTGCCCTCGCCCGACGACAGCATACAGCAGCCGTGAAAGCGGAGTGACAAAGAAGAAATTACAGCAGCGGGAACTGTGCCGGATTCTCACCGGACTTCCGTTGGCGTCACAGGCACTCTTGCCTGATGCACCATAAATTTTGATACCGCAAAGGTAAATATAATATGCATCTTTTCCAAATTATTTTCCGCAACCCACGGCAGGGCAACATAAAGATAAGAGCTTGTAACAAATTTATCACATTTTTTCATTTAGTTAAAAAAATTTTTGCTTAATAAAAATTTAGTATTTATTTTTGCAACGTAAGATAAAAAATGCTTGTCAGCGAATGCGCCAAGTCATTTTTAATGTCAATTGAATAAGCTAATCTCTAAGATTCACTGCAAAAAAATACCGATATTGTTATTTACAGCGTAAACTCATTGATTTTCTATTTTTACTAAACTCTTTCGTCGAGCCGCTCAGAGGAGCACCAGCTCAAAAAAGTCTATTTTAAAAAATTTCAATTACAATATCACACCTCGGATGATTTACAATGACTGATATGGAATGCAAGTCACATACCGCACTTCATTCCACACCAACGGCGATAGCCGCGCGGCTGTAATATCTTTTACGCCATGTATCGTTGCCGATATTTTGAGCCTTAGGAATATTGCCGCTGTCAGCTATTCATCCAGGGCAATCAATACGTATATACTCCAAATGTATAAAATCACCATAAAAGAATATAGTTTTGTTAGATTGGAATCGTCGGCCAGAACCGTGAGGTCATGTAGCCGCCGATATAAGTATCTTTCTTTGAAAGATATAGGTAATAGTGATAATTAAAGATTAAACCCGTTTATTAATAGAGACCGGTTTGCACTACCGGATCCCTAATCTATGGATGTCCGTAACAAGTGATTGCTGCGGACATTCGCTGTTTAGAGAGTGCTTGATGACAAAATATGTGTATTTGTCAGAGAGTATGATAATTTTTTAATAAAAAAGGAAGCAAATCGAGAAATTTATTTTAATTTTGTCATGGTATTCAAAATATATACTCTAAAAGTATTCAAAGTCTGATTAAATCATAGATTAATTATGGCAGCAGATATAGATTGGGCCAACTTATCGTTTGGCTACCGCAAGACAAGCTACAATGTACGTTGCACCTACCGCGACGGCAAATGGGGCGAGATAGAAGTATCCGATTCGGAATACCTGAACATACATATAGCCGCCACGGCGCTACACTACGGTCAGGAAATATTCGAAGGACTCAAGGCATTCCGCGGCAAGGACGGAAAGATACGCATATTCCGCCTTGATGCCAACGCACAGCGCATACGCCGCTCGGCCGAAGGCATACTCATGGAACCGATACCCGAAGAGCTCTTCCGCAAAATGGTCACCAAAGTAGTGGAACTCAACGCTGACTTCGTGCCGCCATACGGAAGCGGTGCATCACTGTACATACGCCCGCTGGAAATCGGCATGAGCGCACGCGTAGGCGTAAAACCGGCCGACGAATACATGTTCATCGTACTCGTCACTCCCGTCGGGCCGTATTTCAAGGAAGGTTTCAAACCGACCAACATCTGCATAATGCGCGACTATGACCGCGTGGCTCCCAAAGGCACAGGCCGCTGGAAAGTAGGCGGCAACTACGCCGCATCGCTCGCAGCCGGCGAGAAAGCCCACGAACTCGGCTACTCGGCCGTGCTCTATCTCGACCCGCGTGAGAAAAAATATCTTGATGAATGCGGTCCGGCCAACTTCTTCTCCATAAAGGACGGGAAATACATCACCCCCGAATCGGAGTCCATACTTCCGTCGGTCACCAACGACTCCCTCAAGCAGCTTGCCCGCGACATGGGCATAGAGGTGGAATGCCGTCATATACTCCTCGAGGAACTTGACGACATAACCGAAGCGGCCGCCTGCGGCACCGCAGCCGTGGCCTCACCCGTGGCCGAAATCGACGACCTCGACACCGGCAAGAAATACGTGGTGTCGACCAACGGCGAGGCAGGCCCCGTCACCACCGCCCTCTACAACAAACTCCGCGCCATACAGCTCGGCGAGGAAGATGACATACACGGCTGGAACACTATAGTTAATTCATAATTCACTTTATCCAATTCATAATTCATAATTCACAATTCATAATTATGTGCCAGTTATGAATTGTGTATTATGTAATCGGCGCACACATGGCAAGAATTATGAATTGTGAATTATGAATTGGATAGAGTGAATTATGAATTGTGAATTATGAATTATGAATTGTGAATTGAATAAGATTATCGACAAATATTATCCCGCCGGCACTCGCCGACGGGATATTTATATGAAGCATTGCCGTCAGGTGGCCGACAAGGCTCTTGAAATAGCAAGGCGCAAGGCGCTCCCGCTCGACGAGGACGACATCGTGACCGGCGCAATGCTCCACGACATCGGCATTGCCCTGACTGATGCTCCCGGCATAGACTGCCACGGCACTCTACACTATATGTGCCACGGTACAGCCGGCGCCGACCTGCTTCGCCGCGAGGGATTCGACGAGCGTTTCGCCCGTATTGCCGAACGCCATACCGGCGCCGGCATCACCGCCGACGAGGTCGCAGCCTCCGGACTTCCCGTTCCGATCAGGGACTATTTGCCGGAAACCCTGCTTGAACGCCTCATCTGCTATGCCGACAAATTCTACTCCAAAAGCGGTGACATGAAAGAGAAACCGCTCGAACGAGTCATAGCCTCCATGTTGAAATTCACCCCGGCCACACTTTCCCGCTTCAACGCCCTCCACGCCGAGTTTTCCTGACACCACACGGAATCGACATATTGAAAAAAATGATAGAAAATACGCTGTTTCTACAGATTTTTTCTATCATTTTTCTTTTTTATATGGCAAATAGCCAAATTTTACACACACAAATTAGGAATATACTAATTTTAGATGTATATTTGCCGCATATTCATCATTTCATTGTATCAGAATACGCATAATTACATAAAACATCATGATTATGTATTACAAACCAATAATTTTAGTGTTAGCAGCGGCATCATTGCACATAGCAGGGGACGCCGCCACAATAAAGGCCCCTGGGCGCCATGACGCGCCGCAGTCAACATCGGTCTACTACTTCACTCCGATGGGCATCACTTTCGAGGGTACCGATACGGATGAAAAACTCGGCTCCGACATGGCTTACGCACCGGTCAGCTTCTGGTTGCAGACGGCAGCCGAAATATCGTCGGGCACACCGCAATGGACCTATCCTGTAGGCGTACAGTCCGACGGGACAGAACGGATGGGCGCCTCAACTCAGACCGAACTTAATTTCCGCATGACCACAAAGGGCAAGTATTCGGCACCTGTGCTGACATCGTCGGCCGCACCCGGCACCACGTATACCGTTGCCGGCGACGGCATAATGTACGGAAGCCTCGGCTCACGCGAACATTTCGCGGTCAACTACCGTCCGGCGCAGACCCTCGGATTCGAGACAGCCGACGAAGTGCTGACGTGCAACAGTTCATCGGCCAACGCCATGATGAATATGATAATGGGCGGAGGCCTCTACTCCAATATCAAGATTTACGGATTTGCCGAATCGTTCTACTATTCCAAAGACTTCTGGATTCAGGCTGTCAATGCCGAGGTGAGCAGCGCCACCCCCATCACTGCAGATGACATAGCCGTGACGGTGTTCGAGCGCGTACAGACATCAGTCAAGACAACCGAAATCGGCGAATTTCATGTCACTGACGTACATGCGGCGGGCAACAACCGCTATTTTGTGACTTTCGAGCCTGAAGAACCGATTTTCGTGACTACGGCCATGCAGGTGGTGATACATGCTCCCGAAGGTAAAAACACTCAGTTCGCCCCCGTCATCCCGGCACAGGATTCCTATCACGCCTCAAACGCCGGCACAGCATCAATCTACGCCGACTTCAGCCTCATGAACAAGCCTATCCAAAAACAATATATCGACTTTTTCGGTACCGAAATGACTGATGACGATGACAAAAGCCAGGGCTTCATCAACCACTGGAATGTAGGCATACTCGGCTCGTACGAGAAGCCCGAAGCAGGAGTTGACGGCATCACGGCCGACACTCAAGCCGCAGCGTCGCCCTATATCTACAATCTGCAGGGCATCTGCGTAGCCACCGACGGCAATCTTGACCGTCTCCCCTCGGGAATATACATAACCAACGGAAAGAAAATCATAAAATAAACCACATCATTAACAAAATGCTGATATGAAAAAACTTTTACTCTTAACACTTATTGCAGGAAGCACTGCCGCAATGGCTGCCGCCGAAGAGGCCAGAATCATCCTTCCTGCATCGTCGGCCGCATCAAAAGCCACACAGACCCGCGAATATACGGTTTCCACAGCAGCGAAAGCCCCGGCCAAGGCATCGTCATCCGATTTCGACCCGTATTACCCCGCTCCCGACGGAGTGCTCTATCTCGGCCTCGATGCTGAGGCGGATAAAGCGGGCGCCACCTACGCGCTTGTGCCCGACGAGGCCGAACTCACATTCAAGTCGGCATTCTCCGACGGCGACTATATCTGGGATTACTACACCGACGAAGATGTCAACAAGGAGCTTGAAAACGAGGACCTGAAAGTGAAATATACCACAACGAAGGTAGTATCGGCACCCTCGCTCTACTGCATTGGCTACGGAGGCCGCGGCACCTATTCGATGGCACTCGACGGACTCGCCGTGGGCTATGGTGCAATCCCTACAGGCAGCGGATTTGAATACTACGGCTCCAACCTCAACGCAGCCGAACTGCTCGGCCAGTTCCACGACGCATTCACTCTGTCGGTCAATTATCCCGATGCCAACAAAGCCATTACCGAGTACTACAGCGGAACGGGCGTGAAAGACATACAGCTTAAAGGATTCGGCGAAATGTTCAGCTATTGCAGCCCCTACAAACTCGACGCCCTCCGCGCCGACGTGGTCTACGCCGACGGCACGACCCCTGAGGTGTCGCACCTCATAGCCGAGGTATACCCGTTTGACACAAAGAGCGGCGTGGACTTTACAAAAAAGATTGCCACATTCACCGCTACCGGCATCACAAAACATGACGACTATTTCTATTGCTTTGATTTCGCACCCGCGGAAGCCCCTCTGATTGAGTCGCCCGTAATGGTAATCATACGTCCGACCGCCGAATGCACCAGTATCATCTCGCCTGGAGAATACGGTCTTGAGACTCTGCATGAGGGTGACCCCGGTTCGAGCTTCATCTATGCGTCATACAATTTCGGGTCCACCCCGGTGGAGGACGGTTGCCTCGGATACTACGGAGTGGAGCTCGAAGGATACCGTGGCGTACAATATCTCAACCACTGGAATGTCAGCGTGAAGCGTACGTATGTCAAAGGCGGCGACTCCGGTGCTGAAGCCATTGAAGCCGCCGAGAGCGCAATCGTCTACAACGCCGCAGCCAGCACCGCCACATGCGAGGGTGCCGTAGCCATGACAGCAGTGTCGATGCAGGGCACTACCGTCGCATCGCACTCTGGCGACACTCTCGACCTGAGCGGACTCGCTCCCGGCATCTATGTAATCACCGCCGAGAGCGCTGAACCTGCCGCCGCTATAAAAATAGCAGTGAAATAACCCGACTGCCACTGCGTTTAGCGCACTCCACAGGATCCGACAACGTCAAAACCACACACTACGCGGCGCCGACATGCATTAAAACAGCATGCCGGCGCTACTTTTTTATCGGCATGTGTGGCGATTAGGAAGCTGAGTTTCAGATATATTTCTTTTTTTTAACCTATATTTTCAGTACCAGGCATTGTATAGGGATACTTTTGTTGCTAAATTTGCTATAAAACATTAATCAACCAAACCAAGCTTTTTACAATTCCATGAAGCGAAATCTATTATCAGTAATCACATTGGCGGCTGCGGCTGCGGCCGCGGCGGTGCCGGTCAAGATGTCGGCCGCCGGCGACATCGTCGCTACCGAGGCTTACCGATGGACAGGCGACTCCATCGTTCAGGGGGAATACAAAGCCTACGCTCCGAGCGATATAGAAATCATATCGGACTATTCGGCGCAACCACATTTTTTCATGCCTATTAACAAGACATGGAAACTTAAGAACGATATATCCAAATATCCGCAACTGCGCTCCGACAACCGCCTGCACAATGCCATATACAATATGGGGCTTGACGAAATGGTCAATGCAGTCGAGCCGGACACCACCCTGCGCACAGGCAAGGAGTGGGCCGGGGTATGGACGCGTGATGTATCATACTCCATAATCCTTTCGATGTCGTACCTCCAGCCCGAGGCATCAAAAATATCGCTGATGAAAAAAGTCAACCCCAATGGCCGTATCATACAGGATACCGGTTCGGGAGGCGCGTGGCCGGTAAGTTCCGACCGCATGATATGGGCCGTGGCTGCATACGAGCTATATAAGGTGACAGGCGACCGTGACTGGCTTGAATACATCTACCCCATTATCAAAAACTCACTTGAGGACGATTTCGAAATAACCTATAACGACGGTGCCGTCAACGGCGAGACATCATTCATCGACTGGCGCGAACAGAGCCACCCGAAATGGATGCAGACTGTCGACATCTATGCCTCACAGACACAGAGCACAAGCGCCGTGCATGTGGCTGCCCTTGACGTCCTGTCGAAGATTGCCGCCGAGCTCGGCAAGAAAGATGAGGCCAAGAAGTATGCCGAGATGTCAAAGTCGCTCAACGAAAGCATAATCGAGAAATTCTGGATGCCGGAGAAGGGAACCATGGCAATGTATACCTACGGCCGCGAATATCCGATAATCAATCCGCGCTCCGAGACTCTCGGACAGGCATTCGCCATTCTCTATGACCAGCTGCCCGACTCTATGGCCGCCACAATCACCGAAAATGTGCCGACCACGCCCTACGGCCCTGCCATCTTCTTCCCGCAGATAAAGGATATGCCTGCCTACCACAACAATGCGCTGTGGCCCTGGGTGGCATCATACTGGGTGCTCGCCAACGCCAAGACCGGCAACGAGGAGGGCGTGATGGAGGGTATAGGCTCGGTATTCCGCCCCGCCGCGCTCTTCACCACCAACAAGGAAAATTTCAATCTCGACAACGGCGACATAGCCACTGAACTCAATTCGTCGAACATGCTGTGGTGCCTTGCCGGCAACCTCGCCATCACCCACCGTGTGCTTTTCGGCATTACATTCGAGACCGACGGACTGCATATCAAGCCGTTCGTACCCAAAGCTCTTGCAGGCACCCGCTCGCTCGAAGGCTTCGACTACCGCGGAGCCAAGGTCAATATCACTGTCAACGGCTACGGCAATATCGTAAAGGACATTACAGTCAACGGCAAGCGCCTGAAAAACATCAACGGTGCAATAATCCCCGCACGTCCCAAAGGCGACTACAATGTAGTAGTCACAATGGCCGACAATGACATAGCTCCTATGAAGGTGAACCGCATGGCCAACGTCAAGGCTCCGCTCACACCGCTCACACGCTTCGTCCATGATGCCGACATCGCCGCAGCCAACCCGAATGCTCCATACGAGAATACGATACAGTGGAATCCCATCGAATACATCGCCGGATATATCGTGCTGCGCGACGGACAACGCATAGCCCGCACACGCGAGACGTCGTTCGACGCCACCGTACCGGGAGTATATCAGGTAATCGGTTTCGATGAAAACGGCGTGGAGTCATTCGCCTCCGAGCCACTCAGCAACCTGACTGCAACGCGCATACAGCCCGCAAAGGAAGCAACGAAACTAACCTCTAAAGAAGTGTCATACCAACCCGAGGGAGGCGTAATCAAAGGATATACCGGCAACGGTTTTGCCGAAGTTGACCACAACGCGGCTCCTGTAGTCTTTGAGGTCGCTGCCGACAATGACGGCGAATACTTCCTGTCGCTGCGCTATGCCAACGGCAACGGCCCTGTCAATACCGAAAACAAATGCGCAGTGCGCACGCTCTTCATCGACGGTGTCAAAGCGGGCACTGTAGTCATGCCGCAACGCGGTGTGGGCAACTGGAATGACTGGGGCATGACCAACTACTTGCCTGTCAGCCTCGCCAAAGGTGCGCACAAAATCACCATCGAATTCATGCCATACGACGAGAACATGAACCTCGCCACCAACCACGCCATCATCGACGCCCTCGTAATGGAGCAACGATAGAGCAATTATAATAGCAATAAAAATCAGGATGGTGTACCAGAATTTCAGATTCTGATACACCATCCTGATTTTTAATATATTACGCCATTCGGACGGAGTATAATGCAGAACTATGGCAAGCAGCCAAAAGTCGCAGCAAATTGTAGGGATGCGATTCAATGCTGTTTAACTTAAGGAACATGGAGTGGAGCGAGGGCGTCCCGCCCTCGTGCTATTGTTTTAAGTTACAAAAAGTTACCACGAGGGCGAGACGCCCTCGCCCCACTGCAAACAGCATTGAATTGAAGCCATACAAGATGATATATCATAAGAAACGGCCGAGCGGGTGGCTCGGCCGTTTCGTTATAGGTGGTTAATCTGAGGGTCAGCGGACGTAGACTTTGGTGGCTTTGTCGCCCTGACGCTTGATGTAGATGCCATTGGCAGGGTTGTCGACGCGCATGCCCTGGAGGTTGTAGTAAACTACGGGAGCATCGTTTTCAACAGGTTCAACCGTGATGTCGCCAACACCTGAAGAAGCGTAGCCGATACGTGCAGGAGCAAATTTGATTATATCCTCGTCCTCTTTTTCCTTGCTTGAAGATTTATCCCTTGAATAGGGTTCCTTTACATTATCAAAGAAAGAAGGATCGTAGGGAGTGCCGCCGACGGGGCTGCTGCCATAGAAATCAAGATACTGCACGCCTATGCCGTAGTTGCGGATATAGCTTTCGGTAATACCGAGAAGCGACAGAGGAATGCGGAACTCATAGAATGTATGCGCGCTATCGTCAATTTCGCTGCGGAGGTCTACGAAACCGTCGTTGGTCTCAAGTACTTCAGGCTCGAAATTGAATTCCTTCTGGCCCCATACGTTTGAGATACAAGATGCGAGACCGTCGGCATAGCCATATTCAACAGTGCTTGTCTTGCAGTATGCGGCATCATAGCTTGCATGGCCGTTGGGATTTGCGATGAAGTATCCGGGGTTACCTGTTCCGGGCTTGGTAGAACCGAGCCATATAGCGTCAACGCCATTCTCGAATTTCGCGCCGGGACCGCCGTCATCGTTCCAGATTGCACCGGCACCTTCAATATAACCGTCGAAAGACTTGTCAGGATCGAGGTCGAAAGCTATCATCATGCGACCGTCCATGTTGTAGGGCTTGGATTCGCCGGGCTGCTTGCCCTCGCCATAGAGATCCCATACGGTGTAGACGAACTGTACGCCGAGGTAGAGATTCTGGCTGTCGTAAGCGGCATAGATGGCGTAAGAGTCGATAATCGGGCGCTCGTGATTACCCTTCATTGCCTGGGCCACGTCGCGTGCCACACCTTGTGCAATAAGGTCAGCGTCTGTCCAGTGACCAAGCGCACCTGCGGCTTTCTGACTGCTGAACTGCATGTTGACTGTACGGTTGGTGCCGAACTGGTTGTCGGGGTTGACTTTATAGTAGTCGGTGATGAGGTTGTTGCCGTGAGGCACGGGGGGATTGACGACGTCGGAACGGGTGAAGGTGGCTTCAGCCTCGGTGGTACCGTCGGCGTTGGTGGCTTTGACAGTAAGTGTGCCGGTCTGGCCGTCGTTGAGGTATGAGCTTACCGCCACGTTATTGGCACCGTTGGAGAAGGTGAGCGCCTTGCCATTGAAGTCGGCTGTTACCGATGTAGCTTTGGCGTTTCTCTCCGGCATACGGGGTTACGAATAATCAGCGTCCTCCAGACGCTTAAATGCCTAAGTAAACAACATTGGGACGTGCGCCCCTACTATTGGTGGGGTTGCGACACAATCCGCAGACATCGATGGACGCGGCACAAATTAGCCCGATAAAAATTCGATAAAAATTCAATAGTTCATTTCAAAAATGGGGCGTCAAAATTTGTGTTAATTAAAAGAAAATGATTACCTTTGCAGCGCTTTAGGCATATTGTGTCCCGACGGCTGCGGCCAAAGGCGCACAAATGCCGTGCAAAACAGATTTAATTAACTAATTTATTAACCGTTTAATTTAATGACTGAAGAAGTTAAAACCTCTCCAATCGCCGATTTCGATTGGGATGCCTACGAAAAAGGCGAAACCGCAGGTGAGAAGTCTCGCGAAGAGCTTACCAAGACTTACGACGAGAGCCTCAACACTGTAAAAGACAAAGATGTAATCGAAGGTACCATCATCGCCCTCAACAAGCGCGAAGCCGTGGTTAACATCGGTTATAAATCAGACGGCATCATCCCCGTCAGCGAATTCCGTTACAACCCCGACATCAAAGTCGGCGACGTAGTGGAAGTATTCATCGAAAATCAGGAAGACAAAAAAGGACAGCTCATCCTCTCGCACCGCAAGGCCCGCGCATCCCGCTCATGGGAGCGTGTCAACCAGGCACTCGAGAACGATGAGATCATCAAGGGCTACATCAAGTGCCGCACCAAGGGCGGTATGATTGTCGACGTATTCGGCATCGAAGCCTTCCTTCCCGGCTCGCAGATTGATGTCAAGCCTATCCGTGACTACGATATCTTCGTCGGCAAGACTATGGAATTCAAGGTTGTCAAAATCAACCAGGAATTCAAGAACGTCGTTGTCAGCCACAAAGCACTCATCGAGGCAGAGCTCGAGCAGCAGAAACGCGAAATCATCTCGAAGCTCGAGAAAGGCCAGGTGCTCGAAGGTACTGTCAAGAACATCACCACCTACGGTGTGTTCATCGACCTTGGCGGCGTAGACGGTCTTATCCACATCACCGACCTCTCATGGGGCCGTGTCAACCACCCCGAAGAAGTCGTATCGCTCGACCAGAAGCTCAATGTCGTTATCCTCGACTTCGACAACGAGAAGAAACGTATCGCCCTCGGCCTCAAGCAGCTCCAGCCCCATCCGTGGGATGCCCTCGACCCCAACCTCAAGGTCGGCGACAAGGTCAAAGGTAAAGTTGTCGTTATGGCTGACTACGGCGCATTCATCGAAATCGCTCCGGGCGTAGAAGGTCTTATCCACGTAAGCGAGATGTCATGGTCGCAGCACCTGCGCTCGGCTCAGGACTTCATGAAAGCAGGCGACGAAATCGAAGCCGTCATCCTCACCCTCGACCGCGAGGACCGCAAGATGTCGCTCGGTATCAAGCAGCTTAAGGAAGATCCGTGGGAAAACATCGAGACCAAATATCCCGTCGGCAGCAAGCACACCGCTAAAGTGCGCAACTTCACCAACTTCGGCGTATTCGTTGAACTCGAAGAGGGCGTAGACGGTCTGATCCACATCTCCGACCTCTCTTGGACAAAGAAAATCAAACACCCGACCGAATTTACCCAAATCGGTGCCGACATCGACGTACAGGTACTCGAAATCGACAAGGACAACCGTCGTCTGAGCCTCGGCCACAAGCAGCTCGAAGAAAATCCCTGGGATGTATTCGAGACTATCTTCACTGTAGGTTCAATCCACGAAGGCACCATCATCGAGATGCTCGACAAGGGCGCTGTAATAGCACTCCCCTACGGCGTTGAAGGCTTCGCCACTCCCAAACACCTCGTTAAAGAGGACGGCAGCCACGCCAAGGTTGACGAGAAACTCAACTTCAAGGTTATCGAATTCAACAAGGATTCGAAGCGCATCATCCTTTCTCACAGCCGTATCTTCGAAGATGAGGCTAAGGCAGAACGCGCAGAGGCCAAGAAGGCAGCTCCCAAGCGCGCACCCCGCAAAGAGGCTGAACCCGTAGTTTCGACTCCCGTAGAGAAAACCACTCTCGGCGACATCGAAGCCCTCGCAGCCCTCAAAGAGCAGCTCTCAAAGAAATAATCAATTATTTCCATAAACAGTGACGGGGAGGCCGATTGCGGCCTCCCCGTTGTGTTTATTCCATCAGTATTTTAAACACTTACGCGGTATTATTCCGCTTACGCGTCATCACCCGGCTATATATGTTTATACGTATTAACGACGGGCGCTCCCAATTATTTAAGTCGCGGCCCAATGCTGTCTGCTTAAGCTGAGTCGAATGGGGCGGGGGCGTCTCGCCCCCGTGGTAGCTTTCAGTGTATAAGGATAATACCACGGGGGCGAGACGCCCCCGCCCCATTCTATGCTCTTTGAGTGAACAGCATTGTATCGCGTCCGGACAAATTAGTTCGGGATATGGAGAAACAAAGACCGCGCCTGCTACTGACCGGCAATCCGGGGGTAGCAGGCGCGGCGTTTAATCGCGCTATTATTACAAAAGATACATTAGTGGTGCGGCGATTATGGAGTAGGTGTAGATTAGCCCTTTACGACTTCCCACTTGTAGGGATCCTCATCGGTAAGAGGCACGTAAATGTAACCCTCCGGGAGAGTGAAGTCCTCACCGCTCTGGTTTACACCTTTGCTGCTGTATTTACCGCCGTAGAGGTAGCAGTAGCCGAATGCCGAAGCGGGGTCGTCCTCATTGCCGTTGAATACGGCGATACGTACTGAAGCGAAGTTTCCGCCATGTACGTTGGCAATAGCCTCACGTGCCACATAGAGCGAATAAAATCCGTCGCCCTTGCCGGGTTCGCTGTCCTCAACGATATATGTACCCGACATGATGTCGCATACTGCACCGCGGCCTACTGCGACAGCGCCCTGGATTGCTTTAACCTGCACGTCGGAAAGAACTGCTTTACCGCCCTGGATTCTCACTGCATAGCTCCATACGCGTTCGTTGGTCTCGGGGTTGACAATGCTGTTGCGCGAGGTGTTGTTTACGACGCAGTCGGTCATTGTCAGGGTGTCGTCGGTGCCTGCGGGCTGGAAGTAGACCGATGCCATCTGCGAGTTGAATGTAACTTTTTCAAATGTCATCGAACCGCCGCCCTGGTTCCAGACATCACCGCCGCGATATGAATCGGGAGAGTTGAATGTCACGTTTTTGGCATCGAGAGTACCGCCTTCGGTGACGTAGAACAACCCGCGTATGCCACCGTTTATCACGCCGTTGCCGCTGATATGAAGCGGAGCCTGTACTTCAATCTGTCCGCCCGTGCTGCATTCGATATTGCCTTTCACCTCGATAGAGGTCTCATTTGTGATTTTCATATTGGGAGTCGCCGGCGTACCGAGCACAGCCGACAGGTCGAGAGATACGCCCGCGGGCACTTCTATTTCACCACCGGCTACAATTGCATCGGCAAACTGCGACGGAGATGTGACTATTTTCACATTGTTGTCGGGGTCGTCGAATGTGTCGTTGACCTTGATATTGAAGTCGGCGGGAGCGGTAAGGAGCGAACCGAAGATATTGGTACGGTGGTTCACCTGCACGGGGGCGGCATTGACTGTCACGGGAGAAAGTCCGTTGTTGAGCACGAGCTCGCAGTCAATCACGCCGTTGCCTGTAAGGAGATAGTTCATCGCGATAAGCCTGTAGGCCGGTTTGCCCTCATCGGCAGCGACAGGGAATGTCTGCCCGGGAAGATTTGCGAACTCCACGGCATCGAAAGTGACGGGTGAGGTGACGGGCGAGCCGGGCTGACCCGACAATACGTCCATAGTCTCATAAAGACCGTTGGTCACTTTGACTGAAGCTGTCAGTGAAGAAATGATGGCCTGGATGGCCTGGGCGCTGACATCGTCGGTACCCCAGTTGAGCTGGGCGAACGGACGCGTAAGGGTCACACTCTCGTTGTAAGCGCCGGTCACGGTAAACTGTTCCGATTTACCGACAAATACATCTTCGGCAGCCTCGTTGGAGAGTGCATTGCTGTAGTTGACTTTGACCACACCGTCGGTAAACGAAGCGAACGTGTTGTCAGCATCGTCGGCGTAGAACACTACCTGGTAGGTCTTACCCTTGGCCAACGGGAGGCTAACGGTCTCTACGGTCTGCGATTGGCCGAAAGCGGTCCTGCCTTCAGAGAACACTTTGACGGGATTTCCGTCGACAATCTCGAATACTGTCCACTGCAGATTGTCAAGAGTCACGCGGTCACCGTCAGCGGTACCGTCACCGAAATTGCCGCGCGAACCAAGGCTGCGGGGGAGCTGCACCGTGAAGCTGACACCGTCGCCTGCGGGAACGGGAGCGTCATCATCCGAACAGGAAGCAATCCCGAACAGAGCAGCGATTGCCATCGTAGAATAAATAACTTTTTTCATTCTTGCAAAAAATTTTAAATTACACAAATTAAATCCAACTATTAAGATTAATATATTAAAGACTAAACCTTTATATTTATATCATCGGAGAAAGAGAAGTCAACATCAAGACCGCTGCCTACGGAAGCCGTAAGGAATCGGCCCCTGACGTATGTAATCCGGCCGCGCAGCAACGGCACCGACAGGGTGCCGGTAAGACCGGTCACACTTCCCGACGGCGACTTCAACGACAGCTGCACCTGCACGCCACTGTCGTGATGGTTCATGAACACGTAGTCAAAAGCGATGACTGCCTCGCCGTTGCCGACAGGTGTTATCGAGGCATCGTATGAAATGCCCGTCAGGGAGTCGGCGACACGCTGGCCGAACATATCATATACGCCGGGCATGTAAAGCGGATACCGCAGTTTCACGCCAAAACCGTCAAGAGCTCCGGCAGCCGAAGCAGAGAGGGCATCATCTCCTGCCGTATCGTGGGTCGCCTCCTCTTTTTTGACCATATCGGAAAAAAATTCATTAAAATCGGTGGCGATAAACACATATTTGGCAAGCGGGCGCTCGAGCGAAATAGTACCTGAGACAGACGCTCCTGCCTCTATTGTGGAGGGCACTGACACGGAAGTGCGTCCTTCAAAGGCATCACGCCAATCGGTGTCGCCGCGATAAGGCTCGGTATAAGATATGCGTGAGAAATCGGAGCAATCGTAGAACGGGGCATCGTCTTCCGGCACGAAATCCTGCCATGCGTATATGTCCCATTCACCGGAAGGGAGTTCCAGTTCAACTTCAAAGTCGGCCAGCGAGAGGTCGTTGCGCGTGAATGTCTGCCGTTTTACCGGAGAAGTGGTGTCTCCCTTGCGGTAGACCTGGAATACATATTGTGCTTCAGTGGCCAAAGCGGCTGAACGCCCGGAATATCCGGCATTATATTCGTATTCAGTCCAGTCCGTATCGTGGCTGACCGTAAGACGCACCTTTACGGTGCGGTTATCGTCGGGCCATTCATGGACGCACGACACCGTAACGGACATAGCAGCGAAGCCCGTCGTCAGCATTATCGCCTTTGCAATCATATTCTTTATCCCGCAGGTCATCGCGCACCTCCTTTCTTATTCAGGTCGAAAGTGTAGCATAGGGAAACGGCGGCATTGTCCAGGCCGAAAAACGTACGTTTCCTTCTGTCGAGGAGCAATCCGTTGTGGCGGTTTTCAAAGATGTCGTAATCCAGACGGTATACGCCTGCGCCGATGGAGAATTCCATTTTCCACCTCGGATTGCACGGAAAAGCGATGCGGAAACCGCAACTTATACCGCCTCCGAGAGCCGGCGTGCTGCGGTCATGGTCCTGATAGCGCCGGTCACCGCCGAAAGCGACGTTATAGAATGCCATTCCGAAGTGGGCGCCGATGAAAAATCCGGTATCGGAAACTCCGGGCCAATAACGCATCTCGGGCATTACCGTAAACGTACGGAACTTGGTATCGCTTGTGAAATAATTAAATCCGGAATAATATACCGACAGATTGGCCGACCAGTGTGGGGCGACATCTATCTCCGCAGCCGCATTTGTCCATAACATAAACCACGCGGGCACATTTGTCTTGACGTAAACGTGGCGCTGCGGTACTACAGAAATGGCGCTACCACCCGACGCCGACACTGAATCCGTATCGGAGGCAAGCGGACGGGAAGCACTGCCTGACAGTGAAATCCCCGCACAGAGTGCAGCGACTGATAAAAATCGTATTACGGGATGCATGTATTCTGTTATACCACTCCCGGCCGGAGCCGGCGAAGGCAGTTTAAAGTGTGATTTAAAGTTAATAAAGTGTGATTAAACGGTTGTTGTCAGATTGGTTCGTTAACCCTTTCGCTCCAAAATTACGATTTATATTTCTATCCTACAAATATGTTCACCATTATTTTAATATAAATACAAAATTTATCCAAAAGTTTTTAAAACCAATATATTAGCCTGCAAATATTACTTAACCGGCGGCATCTGCTCCATTCCTTGCAGCGATTTGACTTCATGGCACCGGCAGCCACAAACCAAATAATAATTACGGTTGTTGATAAAGATGAAAACAAGCGGTTTTATCAGCGGTTGCACCGAGGAGCCGCCCAATGCTGCTTACTTAAGAGCGCGTAGGTGTCGCAGAACTGATGTGACGATTGCATCATGTAGGGCTGCTCCCCGGAGCAGCCGCCAAGCAACTGATAATCAACTTTTGTTATCGGCTGCGCCGGGGTGCAGCCCTACAAGATGACGTATCATATATTACGTATCATATATTATAAGTTCTGCATACCCTCGATTATTAGTAACTTCTTGACAGATGCAAACATAAAAATATCATTAAACAAAACCTCAACAGATATGGACAACATGAACAAAAGCCCTGAAAATACGGCCTACGAAAAAGAACTTGAGAATATGAGCCCGTTTGAGATAAAGAGTACGTTAATCAGTCTGGCGGAAAAAGACGCACAGCGAAGTACAGCTACCTTTCTCAACGCTGGCCGCGGCAATCCTGACTGGCTGCTCTCATACCCGCGAAAGGCATTCTTCCTTTTAGGCGAATTTGCCATGTCGGAGGCCGACCGCATGAAATATGACGATGCCATCGGCATTGTGGCGTCTCCTACACAGGACGGTGTTGCCGCCCGTTTTCTCGCTTTCCTCGACGCCCGCAAAGATGAAACTGGAGCAAAAGTGCTCCGCCATTTCTATTCTCATACGACCGGGGAACTCGGAGCCAATCCAGACGAACTCGTATTCGAACTTGTCGACGGCATACTCGGCGACCACTACCCCACTCCTCCGCGCATACTCAGGCATGTGGAGATTATCACCCGTGAATATCTGCGTCAGGCCATGGGCGGAGGTGACGACCCTACGGTCTACGATCTTTTTGCCACTGAGGGAAGCACGGCAGGCATGTGCTATGCGTTTGACACGCTCAAACAGAATTTTCTCATGGAGCCGGGCGATAAAATCGCACTTTTCACGCCGTGCTTCACTCCATATCTCGAGATACCGCGGCTGAGCGAGTTCGGACTGGATGTGGTGGAGATAAGCGCCAACAAGGTAGAGCGCGACGGGTATCATGACTGGCAGTATCCCAAAGAGGAAATCGACAAACTCCGTGACCCGTCGATTAAAGCGGTATGCATCACCAACCCCTCCAATCCGCCGAGCGTATGCTTCTCGTCTGAAGTACTTGACATGCTTGTCGATGTCGTGAAAAACGACAATCCCGGTCTCATGGTCATCACCGACGATGTATACGGCACATTCATCGAGGGATTCCGCTCGCTTATGTATGTGCTGCCTTACAATACATTGTGCCTCTATTCGTTCTCGAAATATTTCGGCGCTACAGGCTGGCGTGTGGCCGCAATGGCTCTGCGCAGGGGGAAAAATGTATTCGACGACAGGCTCGCCGCACTTCCCGATGACAAAAAGGCGCTTCTCGCCAAGCGATATGGAAGCATTACGCTTGAATCAGAAAAACTGAAATTCACCGACCGCCTCGTGGCCGACAGCCGCCTTGTAGGTCTGAACCATACAGCCGGACTATCTACTCCGCAGCAGATACAGATGGCATTGTTCTCCGCGTTTGCCTTCCTGCACCGCGATGCCCTGCAGCCAAAACTCATAGCTATGATCCACAAGCGTCTGGACAATCTGTGGAGCACTACAGGATTCAAGCTGCTTCCCGACCCCAACCGCGCCGGATATTATAGCGAGATAGATCTCATGGTCTGGGCAAAAAAGATTTATGGCGATGATTTCGCCGATTACCTCAACAATAATTATCAGCCCATTGATTTTGTAATCCGTCTGGCCGATGAAACGGCAGTCGTGCTTCTCAACGGCGACGGCTTTGACGGGCCGAAATGGTCGGTGCGTGCCTCCCTTGCCAATCTTGACACTGATGCGTACCTGAAAATAGGCACTGCCATACGCAAGATTCTCGACCAGTACCACGACGAATATCTCAACTCTATATCGGGGGCGGCTAATTGAGATTGCGGCGACACAACAGAAGTGTCGTATTCTTCATAATATCAGCGAATATACACCGATAAAAATATCCATTATCAGTGTAGGGCTGCACCCCGGTGCAGCCGGAACCGATGTAGACAGGAGTTTTCATCAGCGGCTGCACCGGGGTGCAACTCTACAAGCCGCCTGTAATCGACAAGATTGCCGGCTGGATATAATAAGAGGGTGTCGCGGAGAATATGGTTCCGCGACACCCTGCTGTATTTCGACTGGCCGGTGATTTCGGGAAGTCAGGAATATGTTCCGTGTTATTTCACCATGAGCTTATAGGCGTAATTCCCTACCATCACGATATAAGCGCCGTGGGCGATGTCGCCTATGACACAGGTACCGTCAGCGCCGGTGACAGCCGAACGACGCAATATGCCGTTCATGCCGATAAGGCTTACAGGCATTCCGGCCGCTGCTTTCACGGTCAGGACATTCCCGTCGACGCGTACATCAATGGCGGATTTTCCGTCGGCTGTTATGTCGTCCACAGCGCCTACGGTCTTTATGTCCATGAGGTTGGTATAGAAATAGGCATTCGGGAACTCGTCGTTGGTAAGCACGCACATCACGTTGTCAATCGGAGAGATGAATGATGTCACGCCGTTGTCGAGGGTATATTCCTCATCGATATAGAGCTCCTCTCCCACAAGATTTCCCTCCTCGTCGAAAGTCGGTACATCTACGAACCACCGGTAGACAGTCTCCTTGCCGTTGATGACTGCTTCGGAGGAGAGGTCGACGGTGCCGTCGACTACCTCGGTCTGCAGCGGAGCCTGGTTGCCGTAAGTGTAAAGAGTGTATTTATTCAGCGGCAGTGTGCTCGGACGGAACAGGTTGTTGTTGAGGTAAAGCACGTTGAGCGACTTCATCGCCGACACGTCAACGCTGCTCAGCTGATTGCTTGCAAGGGAAATCTGGTTCATCGCAGGCAGACGCGAGAGGTCAATCTCAGTCAGTTGGTTACCTGTCAGGTCGAGGTGCCACAGATTTTTGTTGTCAGACTTGAAAGAGGTAATCTGATTGTTGGAAATCGAGAGGAGCTCGAGTCCGGGATAGGCCGACGCGTCAAACGAGGTGAACTTGTTGTTGCCCAGATCAAGATCGTACAGGTTGGGGTAGCGCGTAAGGTCAAGGTCACTGAAATTGTTGCCGGCAAGACGCAACTCGATGAGTCCGGCAGCATTCGGCCATACAACATTGTCCTCCGTCAATCCGGCATTCTGCACGCCGAACAATGCAAGTTTGTCCAATTTTGAAGCGTCAATCGACGACAGAGACAGGCCTCCGACACTGAACACCGTAAGTCCGCTGTCCTCACCGTATGAGTAGACTCTTACTGTGGCGCCGCGCTGTGAAGCGACGGAAAATGAGCTCGGAGCAGTCCCGACGATGTACTCCGTCAGATCTGCTTCCGTACCGCTCCAGTCGATATACAGCGGCGTGTTGTCGTTGGCGGCACGCAGTATGATTTCGCCGGACTGATTGGCCGAGGTGACGAATGAAGCCACCACATTGGTGGGCATCGCGGCCGCCTCAATCTCGGTAGTACGGAGTGTGAGCCCCTCGAATTTCGGATTAGTCATCTCGCAGTACACTTTCGAGCCTACTATCGGGCTGAGGAAGTGCGTCACGCCGTTTTCCTCATTATAATCCGTACCTTTATTCAGGAGTGAGCCGTCCGCCTTTTTCCATGCGAATGAAGTTGGGGTACCGTCGATATTATATACCGAAAGGTTGCATCCGGGGCCAATCTTGGCGATGGTAATGTCGTTCTGAGGCGTGTATGTGTATGTGTCCAGACCGTCGATTACAGGCAGCGTATTGAAGTTTAGCGCATTGTTTTCGCAATGAAGCTCTTTCAGGCTTATTTCGGCGGGAAGTACAATGGAAGTGATTTCGTTATGAGCGATGTTCATGCTTGTCATCAGCGTGCAGTATGTGACATCGACAGTAGAAAGGCTGTTGTGGGATATGTCGAGAGTCATCATATTGTCGGCGTCTTTCAGCAGCGACAGGTCGGTCAGCTTGTTGTGCGAGAGGTCGAGATTGCGTATGGTGCGCATATCGTTGAGAGTGACGCTCGTCAGTTCGTTGTTGCTCAGGTCGATGTCAAAGAGCATGTTTTTCTGGTATACGTCGTTGACACCGCGGATATTGAGCGCCGGGAAGTGGTTGCCGGTAAGCACAAGCGATTTCAGCATGCGGTTCCAGCTCAGGTCGATGTTGTCGCTTCCGTAGATGCCGGCGTTGACAAGGCGCAGTGTCCTGAGCGAACGGGCCGCGCTGAAGTCGATAGAGTTAAGGGTGATGTCCTCCATATCGAAGGCCGATACGAGCTCGCCTTCAGGTACGTATACCGTCACGGTGCCGCTGTTGGTCACGCCCGTCACATTGCTTACGGCAGGTGCCGATTCAGATGTGGCGGTGTATTCCACTTTGCCGCGGCCATAGTCCACATAAAATTTCTTGGGAGCGGCTTCGGTAGCGCCGTACATGCCGAGGCCGAACTCAATCGGTGTGCCGTCAGACGACATCACCGGAGCGCTGAACGTGATTACCTTGTCGTCCTTTCCGTAGTCAGCCTCGCTCTTGACTTTGAATTTATTGGTACACAACGGATAGTAGCCGAATGCGCTTTCAGGGAACGCATCGTTGGCGAAAGCCACATACACGCTGTCGGAAACAGCTTTAAGCAGTGTGACTTTACCGTCGGCGTATGTATAGTAGTCGTTGCTGAGGGCTACAAGACTGTTGGGGTTGGACTCGCTCGTGCGGTAGAGGGCCGCGGTAGTCACGGTGCCATCGCGCAGCACTTTGTCACTGAGGTCAATCACAGTGCCCACTTTCTGGGTTTTGGCTACCTGCATGTCGTTCTGCTTGTAGGCATAATAGTCCCATTCGTCATTGGGCAGGGGCAGCGTGGCGAAAGTAAAGTCATTGTTGCGCAGCGACAAATTGAACAATGCGGTATTATTCGACAGGTCAATCGAAGTGAGATGATTGTTGTTGACATACAGGTCGGTCAGATGCGGATTTTTAGAGACATCAAGGTCAGTGAAACCGTTGCCGCTCGCAAAGAGATACACGAGATTGGGGTTATTGGTAACATCAAGTTTCTCCAGCCTTACACCGGCGTTGACCGAGCCTGACATGTGGTCGCAGTAGAACTGGTTGAGATACGGGTTCTTGCTGAGGTCGATATTGCGTATTTTTGTTTCGCTTATATTGAGTATGTTAAGCTTGGTATTTCTGGTGACATCAAGCTCCTCGACGGGAGTGGAGTCAATGGAAAGCTGTCTCAGTTCGGGGCACCCGGAAGGATCGAGGTGAGTCAGTCCTTTGTTCGCCCATGCGTCAAATGACATCAGTGCGGGATAGTCCGAGAGATTGAACGAGGGGTCGAGCTTTTCAATACGCCCCATGTCGAGAATAGTGAGGCCGGGCTTGTTGGCGCCGATAATCAGCGGAGTGACGTTGAACGGGTTGTTGCTGACGCTTATATACTGCAGGGCGCCAAGTCCGCTAAGGTCAAGTCCGGTAAGTTCGTTGTTGGAGAGGTCGAGTATCTCGAGGTTGGTGAGCTTGTCGATCTGCACGTCGGTGAGGTAGCATTCACGTGCACTGAGCAGGTCAATCTTGCTCGCGTCGCCGTAGATTTTCACCGTTCCCTCTTTTGTGACGTTGCACGTGATGGCCGTACCTACAAACGACCCTGTCTCGGCATCGAGCGTGGCCTGAGTGATTTCATACTCCATAGGACCGAAACCGGCGTCCACATCTATGTATCCGTCTTCGGTGGCACCGAGAGTGAGCGTTATCGCTCCGGCAGCACCACCCGCTTCATAAACGCGGGTCTTGATGACCAGCGCCGGCTCCTCTTCCTGTGTCTGCGCTTCCACCGGCATCGGGAAGCACAGCATACCGGCAAATATTGCCGCGAGCCACGGACATCTGTTTTTGATTATTCTCATAACAATATGATTTATAGTTGTTTTTAACGTACTGCAATTTTTTGTGATACCTGTCCGTTGACATTAAGTACATAAATGCCTTTTGACAGGGAAGAAAGGTCTACGACAGCCTCGTCGGCCCGGAAAGCCTGAACGAGACGCTCGCGCCCCGAGATGTCATACACGGCTATTTCGAGCGAAGACGCTCCCGCGAGGAACACGCTGAAACGGTTATCACCGAGTGAGCTGACCAATACGCGCTCGTCGTCAACCGAGATGTCACCTACTCCGGCGTTGGACCGGCGGAGCACCTCCTTGAGACCGGCGAGAGCGTCGAATTTACCGGCACCTGCCTGCACGGGGTCGGCCTTAAGCACCCCTTCGTCACGTACTGCCGTCTTTGCAACTATATCCTTGACATCGCTGATGGTCAGCGTGGGGTCGGCCTCGAGCCACAGTGCAAGCGCTCCGGCCACCTGCGGCGATGCCATCGACGTGCCTATCGACCAGCCCCAGTAGTTGGAACGGTCAGCCTCATCGACATAGGCGTTGAGCGAAGAACCGCTGACATTTCCCTCCGTCTCGACATAATAGGAATTCATGGGGGATATTATGACTGCTCCCGGAGCACATATATGAGGCATGTTGCGGCCGTCGACAAGCGTGCCGTAGGAGGAGAACGATGATATGTTGCCTTCGGTCAGTTCATATTCGGAGTGGTATAAACCGCCGTCGACAGCGGCCCAGTCGGAACGTGTGTCATACGACCCGACCACGAGAATGCTGTTGCCGGTGGCCATGTCGCTGATTGAACCGTTGCACATGCCGTCGTCATATCCGTCAAGCCCGAAATTGGTAATAGAGGAAAAAAGTCCGTCGCAGAACAAATCAGCACGTTGACCCACGCTGCCTTTCACTATGAAACCGAGCACATAGTTGCCGGTATCGTTTCTCGGCGACTTGTTCATGGCGTGATAGTCAAGGATAGCATAGAAGCGGCCTGAGTCTTCGTCGTAGGTCCAGCCTAAACCTACATACCCGTCGAAATAGTTGGCGAACTGGGTATCTACAATATCGGTGTCAGTCTCCTGATAGTCTGACGAGCTGACCCAGTATTTCCCGGTGCCGGGGTTATCGAGGTCAACGGTCAGGGGATAGCGCTGCACTATGCGTCCGCGGCTCTTGTTGAAGATGACGGCCTGTATTTCAAGCGGTGTCGAGTCGTCGCTGTACATCTCGACATTGCCGTATTGCAGGAATCCGTAGCCTATTGAGCTCATGTCCTGGCCGAGGATAAAGCTCTTTATTTCGCTGTCATCGGCAGTAAAGGTCTTGTTGAGGGCAATCTTCATGTCGCCTTCGTTGCCGGCCGAGACACAGATGATGGCCTTGTACTGCTCGGCAACGGCGTCAAAATACTGGTTGATGAGCCCCTTGCCGTCATGTGCGCCGGTATTGCTTCCGAGCGAAAGGTTTATCACCGACGGCTTGTTTTCGTAATCGGCATACTCAAGTATATGGTCTACTCCGTAAGCGATAATCACATCGTAGAGGTCACCGCAGCCGACGGCGATGTCTGATTCGTAGGCCACACCATAGTACGGGTTGGGCATATCACTGATGGTGACAGGAGTATTCCTGTCGCCGACAGCCACTTTCGCTGTGCCGAGGTAACCGCCGGCCATAGAGCCGAGTGTGTGGGTGCCATGGAAAGTGGAGGCGTCGTCGGTCTTGAATGTCGTGATATACTTTACATTTTCAGTAGTATAGTTGCCGTAAAATTTCTCCGTCACCTCGCCGGTGGTGGTGTTGGCCGTCATGTGGGCGAGAAATCCTACGCGGGGATTCCCATTCTCATCGCGGAAACTGATATGGTTGGGGTCGATACCGTTGTCGACGACTCCGCAAATCACACCCTTTCCGGTATAGGCTCGCTGCAGACCCTCGCCGCTATGTATCTTATCGACGCCCCCGGCAGTGCGGGCCACATCATTTTTTGCCTTGACAGGACGGGCAAGCTGGAAGCGCTTCACACCTTTGAACGAGGCAACACGCTCCACATCGCCGACCGGCACCGACACGAACGCGAACCCTTGACTGCAACGCATCACATTGACGCCCTCGGCCTCCAGCTGCTCGACAGTGCATCCGTCGGCAAGTTTTATCATGCCGAATACATGGGTTGACTGTTCGGGAGTCACTCCTCTCACTTTCAACTGTTTGCCGCCTCGCGCCTCCTGCGACATCATGAGCCGTTGCTGACGCAACTGCGCACGGCTCACCAGATCAAGCGACGTCTGTGCCTGAACCGCACCGGCAAGCACAACTGTCGCGGCTAATAAAATTTTCTTTTTCATCTATGTATATTGCAATAATATTTTACTTAGGCATTCCCTTTATACGTCAGAAAACAGACTAACGGTTTCATCCATTCCGGGAGAAGCCGTTGGTCTGTATTCTCTATCCGTATTCCTGTCAGCGGCTCCGTGACCACGGAAACGCACTGCCTGGAAGTACGGGTCAGCATGTTTATCGTTTTACAACTTTCTTGCCGTTTACGATGTAGATTCCGGCGGGGAGACGTGTCAGGTCATTGCCCTTCGACACGCGGATACCCTGGAGGTTGTAGACATCGCATTCCCCGGCGGCATCGGTGATTATACCGTCGATGCCGGCCGATGTAGAGTTTACGGCTATGGTGGAATCCTTGTTCACTTTCACTACGAACGCGCCCGAAGCGTCAGGTTCAATTGCAGTGTCGTCAGCCTTGACCGAAATCTTATAGTCACCCACGGGCTTGATGCTTATCTCGGTACCGGGGAGCACGCTGTGGGTCTTCGCCCAGTCCGTGACATTGTTAATGCGGTCGAATGTCACCGAGACTTTGGCGGCTTCGAGATTTTCGCCGGCATTAATCGTTGCGTTGTAAATGTCGGGGTCGGAAGCGAGGAAGATTTTCACTACGTCGCCGTCGTTGAGCCTCAGTTCGTAAACAGTGCTGTTATCATACATCGGAGCGACCGGCTCATTGTTGAGATAAACGTTGGCACAAGGTGCGCCGTACCATGAGAGACCGAAAGGATTGTCACCCTCGTAGAATGCTATGTCGTTGTATCCGGTGGCAATGTCGACAGCCGTGCGGTCGCTGCGCATGAAGTTGAAATACTGGGTGGCAGCCAAGCGGTCGTCGACATAGACCACGGCTTTGCTGTCGCGTTCGATGGCACCTGAAGTAACGATGATGCTCATGCCCTCGGTGACTGTTACGTTGTATGCTCCGTCATAGTCAGCCGAGACGGGTGAACCGCCTGCTGTCACGGAAGATATGAAGCAGCCCGACGCGGCTTTTATCTGTATCATCGTGTTGGTTTCGCTCAGCTCGATGGGGTTTTCGCCGCTTACAAGACCTGAAATGACATCGCCGTTGTAGGAATAGCCCCTGTATACAATTACATTTTCCGGATAGTCTATATCAAGAATAGCCTTGACGGTGCTGTATTTGTGGGCGTCTATCTCGATATTGGTTTCAGAGGTGACTACCATGCTGTATGAGCCGTAGAAGTAGGTCGAGTTGCCGTTGACCTTGAAATATGAGAGACTGTAGTCGTTGGTATTTCCCGAAACTGCCAGCGTGCTGCCTGCCTTCACGGTGAAGTTGTCATCGTTATAATTGTCGACCGGCGTTCCGTTGACAGTCACACCTGTTACGAAGCCCTTTGCCTCATCTGAGGTGTAGCTGAACTTCACGGGGACATCAATATCGGGGAAGTTGGCGAAAATTTCAATTTTGTCGCCGGTGGCCGGAGATATGCGCCATGATGTGCCCTGCGGTTCAACAACCTCATCGTTAAGTTTGACCTGATAGAGTACAGCATCGTAGCTTACGCCGCCTATAGTAAGGGGAAGTTCCTTCTCGGTCATGTATTTTACGTCGTTCCAGCCCTCGGCAAGAGTGATGTCGGTATATGTTCCGGAACGCTGCACCTTCACTTTAGAGGGGTCGTCGACGTATATCCGGCAGCTGCCGTCGCGCACCTCATCAGCTTTGGCAGTGGTGATGGTATATTTAGCACCGGCTGTATACGATGACATATAGAGAGAATATGACGTCATGTTTGATACATACTCTTCGGTATCGTCAGCGCCGTCCATGCTTTTCACTATTTTGGTAATAAAGGCGTCGGGTTTGGCGGTGATACTTACCGACTGGTAATCATCCGCTGAAACGATATTGTCGCCGGCCACAAGATTCTCAAGCGGGGCGCCGTAGTTAACACTAACCTCAATATTGTCAGGATTGTCGATGTTGAGAATGACATCGAGTGCATTGGCCGGCACTGATACAAGCATCAGCAATGCAGTGAGGATGAAAAAGTAGAATTTCTTCATATTATATAAAATTTGAAATGTGATTAAAATCTGAATGTGATTTTTAAAATGCGATTTAAATGTGATTTTTAATGTAAGGAATTATGGTTATATCAATATTATTGTTATATTATATGTATAAACCATGCAAATATGCAATTTTGATGTTATAATGTAATTTAAATGGAATATTATTAACTTAATTTGTAGAAATAATATTGCATTTAGTTATAATTTGTCGCAAAAGTAATTATTTTTTTTATTTTGATGAAATAATTTCGGTTTTTTGTTATAATTTTCCTTAAAATTATCCTATTGGTTGTTTTTTATAAGCCGGAGTACTCGGAGTTCTCTGAGTTCTCCGAGAACTCCAAGTACTCCCATGCCTCCCGTTTTTCCGATTTCATTGATAATTAAGGCGGAGAAACGGGTGATTATATCAAAAAAGGTTAACAGATGATGGATTGTTGGAGCAAAATGATTAAATTTGCAATTTGATAATCCGGGAGTAAACATTCTCTCACAATCTGAGAAAATTCAAGATAAATTTATACAGATATAATATAGAATAATGTCACTTAAATGCGGTATCGTAGGTCTGCCCAACGTGGGTAAATCGACCTTGTTCAACTGTCTCTCCAATGCCAAAGCGCAGTCGGGCAACTTCCCGTTCTGCACGATAGAACCGAATGTAGGTGTAATCACAGTGCCCGACGAACGTCTCAACAAACTGGTGGAGATGTGCAACCCGCGGAGCGTGGTTCCCGCCACAGTCGAGATTGTCGACATAGCCGGCCTGGTGAAAGGTGCGAGCAAGGGTGAGGGCCTCGGCAACAAGTTCCTTGCCAATATCCGCGAGACCGACGCAATAATCCATGTGCTCCGCTGCTTTGACGATGACAACATAACGCACGTCGACGGCACTGTCGACCCCGTTCGCGACAAGGAAATCATCGACTACGAGCTGCAGATAAAGGACCTCGAGACGATAGAGGGCCGCATGGCACGCACCCAGAAGCAGGCCCAGACGGGCGGCGACAAGGTGGCCAAGATGCAGTATGAGGTACTCCGCCAATACAAGGAGGCTCTCGACAAAGGTCTGCCCGCGCGTGCGGTGAAGTTCGAGACCGTCGACGAGCAGAAATTCGCCCGCGAGCTGTTCCTGCTGACATCGAAACCGGTGCTTTATGTATGCAATGTCGATGACGCCTCGGCCGTTGACGGCAACAAATATGTCGACGCTGTGAAGGAGGCCATCAAGGACGAGGGCGCCGAGATGCTGATTGTGGCTGCCGCCACCGAAAGCGATATCGCCGAACTCGATTCGTATGAGGACCGTCAGGCATTTCTCGAGGAAATCGGACTGAGCGAGTCGGGCGTGTCGCGACTGATACGCGCCGCATACCATCTGCTCGACCTCCAGACATTCTTCACCGCCGGCGAGGACGAATGCCGCGCATGGACATTCCGCCGCGGCTCCAAAGCGCCCAAATGCGCCGGTGTGATTCACACCGACTTCGAGAAGGGCTTTATCCGCGCCGAGGTAATCAAATATGACGACTATGTGACTCTCGGAGGAGAGGCCAAAGTGAAGGAAGCCGGGAAATTCGGAGTCGAGGGCAAGGACTATGTGGTGCAGGACGGCGACATCATGCACTTCCGGTTCAATGTCTGAGAAAACAGGAAATAACCAATTAGTCCAATTGGACTAATTAGTCTAATTAGACCAATAGCACCATCTGACCAGCAAATTTACAGTAAATTAAACATATAAAGAAAATGGCACAACAGGAAGATGTCTTCAAAAAAATCGTTTCACACGCCAAGGAATACGGTTTTGTGTTTCAATCGTCGGAAATCTATGACGGACTCGCAGCAGTCTACGATTACGGACAAAACGGAGTAGAGCTCAAGAACAACATCAAGCGCTACTGGTGGGACGCAATGACGCTGCTCAACGAGAATATCGTAGGTATCGACTCAGCAATCTTCATGCACCCCACGATATGGAAAGCTTCGGGCCACGTTGACGCGTTCAACGACCCGTTGATCGACAACCGCGACTCCAAGAAGCGCTACCGCGCCGATGTACTCATCGAGGAGGAGCTTGCCAAATTTGACACCAAGATAGAAAAAGAGATAGCCAAAGCGAAAAAGCGCTTCGGCGAGAGCTTCGACGAGGAGCAGTTCCGCACGACCAACGGCCGCGTGATTGAACTGACCGAAAAGCGTGACGCGCTCCACACCCGTTTCGCCAAGGCGATGAACGACAACAATCTCGAGGAACTCCGCCAGATAATAATCGACCAGGAAATTGTCGACCCGATCAGCGGCACACGTAACTGGACCGACGTGCGCCAGTTCAACCTTATGTTCCGCACGGAGATGGGTTCGACAGCCGACGGCGCGATGACCGTATATCTGCGTCCGGAGACGGCACAGGGTATCTTCGTCAACTACCTCAACGTGCAGAAGACAGGCCGCATGCGCATACCGTTCGGTATCGCCCAGATAGGCAAGGCATTCCGCAATGAGATTGTAGCCCGCCAGTTCATATTCCGCATGCGTGAGTTCGAGCAGATGGAGATGCAGTTCTTCGTACGTCCCGGCTCGGAGCTTGAATGGTTCCAGAAATGGAAAGAAACACGTCTGCGCTGGCACAAGGCCCTCGGCCTGGGCGATGCAAAATACCGCTTCCACGACCACGACAAGCTGGCGCACTATGCCAACGCCGCCACCGACATCGAGTTCGAGATGCCGTTCGGATTCAAGGAGGTGGAGGGTATCCACTCGCGTACCAACTTCGACCTGTCGCAGCATGAGAAATTCTCAGGCAAGAAGATACAGTACTTCGACCCCGAGTTGAACGAATCGTACACTCCATACGTCATCGAGACATCAATCGGCGTGGACCGTATGTTCCTGTCGGTGCTCTGCTCGAGCTACGAGGAGCAGGCTCTGGAGAACGGCGAGACCCGCGTGGTGCTCCATCTCCCCGCCCCTCTCGCGCCGACCAAGTGCGCCGTCATGCCGCTCGTGCGCAAAGACGGTCTGCCCGAAAAGGCACGCGAGATTGTCAACGACCTGAAATTCGACTTCGCCACCCACTACGACGAGAAGGATTCAATCGGCAAGCGCTACCGCCGTCAGGATGCAGTGGGCACACCGTTCTGTATCACCGTTGACCATCAGACTCTCGAAGACAACACGGTGACGCTGCGCGAACGCGACTCGATGGAACAGACCCGCGTCAACATCGCCGACCTGCACAAGCTGATACACGACCGCGTGTCAATCAACTCGTTGCTGCGCAAACTGTCGTAACAGAAGCTGTCAAAATTTAAACACACATAAAATAAAAAAAGAGAATGAAAAAATCGTATATAGTGCTTATCTCAGTGGCTGTACTGCTCCTTATCGGAGTAGGCAGCTGCATCGGAGTGCGCAACGGCATCGTCAGCGCCGACCAGGCGGTGAAGAAGAGCTGGGGTAACGTAGAGAGCGCCTACCAGCGCCGTCTCGACCTCATACCCAACCTTGTCAACACCGTCAAGGGCTACGCCGCCCACGAGTCGACAACGCTGCAGAATGTGACTGACGCCCGTGTAGGCCTCAAAAAAGCCTACGACGAAGCGAGCCAGATGCTGAAAAACGGTGACGCCACATCAAATATCCAGCAGATACAGCAGTCGCAAAGCAACCTTATGGACAAGGCCGGCATCTATATAAATGCCGTGCATGAAGCTTATCCCGACCTGAAAGCCAACGAGAATTTCCTTTCGCTTCAGGATGAACTTTCAGGAACCGAGAACCGCATCAACACCGAACGCGTCAACTACAACAAGGCAGTCGAGGCGTACAACAACAAGATATTGCGTTTCCCGGGCAGTCTGTTCGGCTGGGGATACACGGAGAAAGAGATGTTTAAGGCTGATGCCAACGCATCGAAGGCTCCGAATGTGGATTTCGGCAACAACAGCAACCCGACCGTTGATTTTTAAGCTATGAAGAAAGCGATTATCTATATGCTCATGGGAGCGGCCACGCTTGGATTTGCCTCGTGCAGCAATGACGACAACAGCGACGTGTGGGATGAATATGCCGACTACCGCGAGGCCAACGACGCGTTCATGGCCGAGCAGGCCGAACTGACCGACGCCGACGGCAACAAGGTGTACACCAAGGTCGTCCCGGCATGGAACGAAAACGCATACGTGCTGATGCGCTGGTTCAACGACACGACCAAGACCGAAGGCAACCTGCGCCCGCTCTACACCTCGACCGTCGATGTGAAATATTACGGACGTACATACGAGAACGAGCCTTTCGACTCATCTTATCTGAGCCTCACTCCTGCCGACTCGGTTGTACGCTTCCGGCTCAACAGCGTGATTTCGGGCTGGGCTATAGCCATGGAGCGCATGCATGTGGGCGACACGGTAGAGGTGCTCGTGCCCTACGCCCAGGGCTACGGGTCGAGTTCGCAGGGCAAAATCAAGCCGTTCAGCGCGCTGAGGTTCAACATCAAGCTCGTCGACATAGCGGGCGAATACATCCGGCCGTAGTCAACAAAACACGCAAAAGTGTGCCAAATTAAAAAAAATTTGCTAACTTTGCGTGGATAAAAACGGTAACCGGCTGAAAGCTATGCAGATGCCGGCATTAATGAAATGCAAAAGGCAAAATTATTTATCAACCGATAAAACAACAATAACAATGGTAAGTTACAAAGACTTAGGTTTGGTCAACACCCGCGAGATGTTTGCCAAAGCAATCAAAGGTGGCTACGCAGTTCCCGCCTTCAATTTCAATAACATGGAGCAGCTTCAGGCTATCATCAAGGCCGCAGCTGAAGATCGTTCGCCGGTTATCCTTCAGGTATCGAAAGGTGCCCGCAACTACGCCAACGCTACCCTTCTCCGCTACATGGCACAGGGCGCTGTTGAATATGCAAAGGAACTCGGCTGGGAACATCCCCAGATTGTGCTCCACCTCGACCACGGCGACAGCTTCGAGCTCTGCAAATCTTGCATCGACAACGGCTTCTCGTCAGTGATGATCGACGGCTCACACCTCCCCTACGAGGAGAACGTAGCCCTGACCAAACAGGTCGTAGACTATGCTCACAAATTTGATGTAACCGTAGAAGGCGAGCTCGGCGTATTGGCCGGCGTAGAGGATGAAGTATCTTCCGACCACCACACTTACACCGACCCCGAAGAGGTAATCGACTTCGCTACCCGCACAGGCTGCGACTCACTCGCTATCTCAATCGGTACTTCACACGGCGCATACAAGTTCACTCCCGAGCAGTGCACCCGCAACGCCGAGGGCAAACTCGTTCCCCCGCCATTGGCATTCGACGTGCTTGACGCCGTTATGGAGAAACTTCCCGGATTCCCCATCGTGCTCCACGGTTCATCTTCTGTACCCCAGGATGAAGTCGACACCATCAACAAGTTCGGCGGCAAACTTCCCGATGCAATCGGTATCCCCGAAGAGCAGCTCCGCAAAGCAGCCAAGAGCGCCGTATGCAAAATCAACATCGACTCTGACAGCCGTCTTGCCATGACTGCCGCTATCCGCAAAGTATTCGCAGAAAAGCCTGCTGAATTCGACCCCCGCAAATATCTGGGTCCGGCTCGCGACAACATGGAAAAACTCTACAAGCACAAAATCGAAAACGTGCTCGGCTCAAAAGACAAAGCTCTCTAAAATAGGATAATTCCGAGTATTTCATACCGTCGGCCTTCAATGAAAATTGAAGGCCGACGCTTTTTTACAACACCTTCAGAGTTCTCAGAGTTCTCCGAGAACTCCGAGAACTCGGAAAACTCGGATTGCTCCTACTGACGGGAAGCCTAATTATGAATTGTGAATTATGAATTATGAATTGCCTTAAGGAGTAGGTTGGTGAACTGGTAGTTTTTGAGCCCCCAGCGGGGATAAATGAGGAGGTCAGCGGGCGATTGTGAGACAAAACGCTCAATTGCTATGGACGGGTCGAGACGACGTATTATCTCGCAGCAGAGGTCGATGTATTCGTCGACTGTAAAGCGCGGAATATCGAGTTCGCCACGTTCTACCTGACGGGCGAGCATAGTACCGCGGATGAGCTGCAGCTGATGGAATTTGACGGTGTCGGGCATCACGGCATTGATGGCATCAACAGTGGCAAGCATCATGTCGCGCGTCTCTCCCGGGAGGCCGAGTATAAAATGGAGGCCGACATCTATGCCGCGCTCGCGGGTCATGGCTACGGCGTCGACCGTTGCCTGCCATGTGTGGCAACGGTTGACAAGGCGTAATGTGGCGTCGTGGGATGATTCGGCTCCGTATTCGATGATGACACGGTTAGCGCGGTTGATTTCGGCAAGAGCGTCGAGGAGCGCCGGCGACACGCAGTCAGGCCGCGTGCCTATGATTATGGCGTCAACTCCCTCGACGGCGAGAGCCTCGCGGTATAAGGCAAGGAGACGGTCAATATCTCCGTGGGTATTTGTGTAGGACTGGAAGTAGGCGATATAGCGCATCGCGGGGTATTTATGCGCGAAAAACTGACGGGAGTTGATGAGTTGCTGCGTGACGGTATCGCCTCCGATTGCGGGGGAAAATGACGCGTTGTTGCAGTAGGTGCAGCCGCCGTAGCCGAGGGTGCCGTCGCGATTGGGACATGTGAAGCCCGCGTTGACCGTAAGTTTCTGCATCTTGCATGGAAAACGAGAGGCGAGGTAGTCGGCGTAATCGCGATAAGGCTTCATTAATTAGTAATTAGCAATTAGTAATTAGTAATTTTTTTGAGAGGGTATTTTTTTTGGGGGGGGTATTTTGTCGGACCAGTCCGACCTGTCGGACAGGTCGGACTGGTCCGACTTTGTGGTAATTTTTTATGGCGGGAACTATTCTTATTTGTGTTTTAGAGGAGGCGGGTGGCTTGATTGAGGAGGAGGGAATCGAGGATTACCATTGATGCCATTGCTTCCACTATGGGCACCGCACGGGGCAGGACGCAGGGGTCGTGGCGGCCGCGCGCCTTGAGGGTGGCTGGAGCGCCTGAGGCGTCGACTGTTGCAACTTCTTTGAGGAGGGTCGCTACCGGTTTGAAAGCTACGCGGAAGTAAATCTCCTCGCCGTTGGATATGCCACCCTGTATGCCGCCGGAATGGTTGCTGGCGGTGGTGATGCGTCCGTTTTCGGAGATGAAGTTGTCAATCATTTCCGAGCCGCGCGATGTGCAGCCGTCAAATCCCATGCCGTAATCGAACCCTTTTGCGGCGTTGATTGAGAGCATGGCTGAGGCAAGACGGGCCTGTAGCTTGCCGAAAGCGGGGTCGCCGACTCCTACGGGGCAACCTTTGATGACGCATGTGATGATGCCGCCCACGGTATCGCCCTCGCTCTTGACCTGAGCGATTAGCTCGCGCATTCGGGAGGCCGTATCCGCGTCGGGACAGCGCACGTCGTTGGTATCGACTGCGGAGAGGTCGAGCGCGGTATATGGTTTGCCGACAGAGATATTGCCTACCGTAGAGGTGTAGGCCGTCACCGTAATGCCTTTAAGCGCGAGCATCTGCCGTGCTACGGCGCCGGCCACCACACGCGAAATGGTCTCGCGGGCCGATGAACGTCCGCCCCCACGATGGTCGCGCAGGCCGTATTTCATAGTGTAGGTATAATCGGCATGCGACGGGCGGAATAGGTTGCGGATATTATCGTAGTCGGAGGAGTGCTGGTCGGCGTTCTCGACAATGAAGCCTATGGGCTGGCCGGTGGTCAGTCCTTCAAAAACGCCCGAAAGGATTTTCACGCGGTCTTTTTCGTCGCGCGGGGTGACTATCGCCGACTGCCCGGGACGGCGGCGATTGAGTTCGTGCTGTATTTTATCAATATCGAGGGGCACTCCGGCAGGGACGCCGTCAATGACACCGCCTACTGCGGCACCGTGTGACTCGCCGAAACTTGTAACTGTAAAGATATTTCCGAATGCGTTATTGCTCATCATCATTGCGGGTTAGGTCGGTGACTGTGGCACCGGTGTAATCAATCAAATCTTTGGGCGCTATTTCGAGCTGTAGTCCGCGCACGCCGGCACTTACAAAGACCGTATCGAAATCGAGCACCGTAGTGTGGAAAAACACGGGGAATTTTTTCTTCATTCCGATGGCTGTGCAACCGCCGCGTATATAGCCGGTGAGAGGAAGCAGTTCCTTCATCGGTATGAGGTCGGCTTTCTTGACGCCGGCAGCTTTTGCGGCCTTTTTGAGGTCGACCTCGCAGTTGCCGGGAATCACGCATACGAAATGGCGCGGCTCGCGGTCACCTTCGAGAACGAGTGTCTTGAACACGCGGTTTATATCTTCGCCGAGCTGCTCGGCCACGTGGTCGGCGGCGAGATTGTTTTCATCGACCTCATATGGAACGAGTCGATACTCTATCTTCGCACGGTCGAGAAGCCGGGCGGCATTTGTCTTTTCTACCTTAGGTGCCATAAATTTATATTCTTGATTGTCAAAGTTACGTAAAAAATAGGATATTTATAACTTTTCGGTACAATTTTACAATTCATAATGCACAATTGGCCTCCCGGTCAGCAGGAGCACTCGGACTGAAAATATGGCAATAATTGTTCGGACTATGACTACTAAACATTTATAACCTAACTGTCAATAATGTCAAAATACATGGTGTCGGTAATAGCGATTGGCGGAGAGGTGCGGGCGGTTGGATTGAACGGGAAAAAACGCTACCTTTGCATTCTCATTGTAAAACGCTTTATTTTTTATGGTTTCAATTGACGCTCTTACCGTGGAGTTCGGGGGTACGACCCTTTTCAAAGATGTTTCTTTTGTCATAAATCCCAAAGACCGCATTGCCCTGATGGGCAAGAACGGGGCAGGCAAGAGCACGCTACTTAAGATATTGGCGGGCGAACGTGCCGCTACGCGTGGCTCGGTTTCCGCTCCGCGTGACTGCACTATATGCTATCTGCCTCAGCATCTGATGACTGAGGACGGGAGGACGGTATTTGAGGAGGCATCGCAGGCTTTCGCCCATCTGCGAGAGATGGAGGCGGAAATAGATGCTATGAATGCCGAACTCGCCACGCGCACCGACTATGAGAGTGACGATTATATGGCTCTTATCGAGAAGGTGGCTACGGTGAGCGAAAAGTTCTACTCGATTGATATGACCCACTTCGAGGAGGATGTCGAAAAGGCTCTTTTAGGGCTTGGATTCAAACGCAGCGACTTCAATCGTCCGACAAGTGAATTTTCGGGCGGGTGGCGCATGCGCATCGAGCTTGCCAAGCTGCTCCTCAAAAAGCCTGATGTGCTGCTGCTCGACGAGCCTACCAATCATCTTGACATCGAGTCGATAGGGTGGCTTGAGGATTTTATCATAAACAGCCAGATGGCAGTGGTGGTAATCAGCCACGACCGCCGGTTCATCGACAATATCACGACGCGCACCATCGAGGTGACGCTCGGCCGTATCTATGACTACAAGGCAACATACAGCCACTATCTGCAGCTGCGCAAGGAGCGCCGGCAGCAACAGCAGAAACAGTATGACGACCAGCAGAAGCAGATAGCCGAGGCACGCGAATTTATCGAACGTTTCAAAGGCACTTATTCCAAGACCTATCAGGTGCAGAGTAAAGTGAAATGGCTTGAAAAACTTGAGATAGTCGAGGTGGACGAGGAGGACACATCGGCGCTACGGCTTAAATTCCCGCCATGTCCGCGGAGCGGCAATTATCCGGTCATAGCGGAGGGAGTCGGGAAATCGTACGACGGCAAGCGTGTGTTTGAAAACGCGTCGTTCACTATCGAGCGTGGCGACAAGGTAGCGTTTGCCGGACGCAACGGTGAGGGAAAATCGACTATGGTAAAGGCTATAATGAATGAAATCAGCCATGACGGCACGCTTACGCTCGGACACAATGTGCGTATCGGTTATTTCGCGCAGAACAGCGCTTCGCTTCTTGACGAGGAGCTGACCGTGTTCCAGACCATCGATGATATTGCCGTGGGAGATGTAAGGCTGCAGATACGCAATCTGCTCGGTGCGTTTATGTTCGGCGGCGAGGAAAACCAGAAAAAGGTCAAAGTGCTGTCGGGCGGCGAGCGCGTGCGACTCTGCATGATAAAACTCCTCCTTGAGCCAATCAATCTTCTGATACTCGACGAACCTACCAACCATCTTGACTTAAAAACCAAGGATATACTCAAGCAGGCACTGCGCGACTTCGACGGTACGCTCATCGTAGTCAGCCACGACCGCGACTTCCTTGACGGACTTGTCACCAAGGTATATGAATTCGGCGACGGGCGCGTGCGCGAGCACCTGTGCGGCATCAATGAGTTCCTCGAAAAGAAAAAGGCAGAGCAGTTGTCATGACAGTATACTGCACAGACCGCCCCCTCCCTGCAATCGGGAATATCCTTACATAAGCGGGTAGGTGAAACACAATAAAGGCTGTGCCGTATTTATTAACCGGCACAGCCTTTATATACTTTAATATCCTAATATACATTTATTGGGGGCGTAACGGCTATCGGTCGGTACCTGTCCCATTGGCGGGAGTAGGAGCGGGCGTGGTTTCGGCTGATTCTTTGGCTGCCTCTTTGGCTTCATATTCTTCCTGGGCAGCTTTCAGCAGAGCCTGCGACTTGGGATCGGTCTGCCAGTGGAACGGTACGAAATCGCTCTTGGGGTTGACCCATGACGGTTTGCGGAACGCCAGGATGATGAAGGGGAGTATCACAAACAGGGCGACACCTCCGAACAGAACGGCATACCATACGGTCTTCGAGCCCATTGCAATCTGGTCCGGCGGAAGGAAGCTGAGCACGAATGCCAGAAGCGAGCCGAGGAATCCGACGCCGGCGACAATCCACAGCAGCAGGTTGCCCTTGGCACCGATGCGGAACGGACGTTTGGTGTTTTTCATCGAATAACGCAGACGTATCACGGATGCGAACATCAGCAGGTAGGCGATGAGGTAGAGCAGTACTGTGAGCTGCGAGAGAATCTGGTAGAAGCTCTCGACCGAGGGCATCACGACGAACAGCAGTGAAAGCAGTGTCACGGCTCCACCCTGTATGAGAAGTATGTTTTTCTGCACGCCTGCCTTGTTGGTCTTCTGGAAGAACGGGGGCAGGTAGCCGGCCTGTCCGACGGCGAACACACCTTTCGAAGGGCCTGCCACCCAGGTCAGCACGCCTGCGAGTACGCCCATTGCCAACGCTATGGCGATGACGGGTGTGAACCAGTTCATGTGGAAAGCCTGGAAATAATTGTCGAAGCCTACGAGAAGGCTTTGTACGAGGTTGATGTCTTTCGAGGGTATGATTACGCCGAGCGCATACGTGCCGAGCACGAATATCAGTACTGTGACAAGCGCACCGCCGAATACTGCTTTCGGGTAGTTGACCGTAGGATTCTTTATGTCACGTACGTGGACGCCCGACATTTCCATGCCGGCATAGAAAAGGAATATAGAGGCCGCCAGCACTACGTTGTCGAAGTTGGATAGGTCGGGGAAGAAATCGCCGTGGAAATCCATCTGCGAATGGCCTCCGGTAGCGAGAAATACGACACCGCATACCACAAGCAGTCCCGCGGGAATGATGGTGCCGACCATACCTCCGATTTTAGAGATTTTGCCGACCCACCCGAGTCCCTTCATTGAGATGAGTGTGGCAATCCAGTAGATGGCGAGCACTACGGCTATAGTGTAGAATTTATTTGCTGCCAGATGGGAGTCGGCTATATGGTCCATGCCTATGAATGCAAGCGACACGGCGCCGAAAGTAAGCACGGTAGGGAACCATATTGTGCTCTCGACCCATTGCAGCCAGATGCCCAGAAAGCCGAGTTTGCTGCCGAACGCTTCGCCAATCCAGCGGAACATACCGCCCTGCTGGTAGGGAAAGAGTGAGGCGAGCTCGGCCGCAACGAGCGATACAGGAATGAGGAATACAAGGGCGGCGAAAAGGTAATAGAATGCCGAGCTCATGCCATATTCGGCTTCGGCAGGGAGTCCTCGCAAAGAAACTACGGCCACGATGTTCATTATCATCAGGGTGCCGACCCCCAGCTTGGCCGCCGACTTCACGGCCGCCTTAGTGGAGGATGTAGGTTTTGTAGCCATAATGAATTGTTTTTAAATTGATTGTTAATCTTTAGGAAACTGTATGAAGTACATTGACCATCCCTCTAAGAATCTGCATCATGTAAATTCAGACTGTCTCTAAGTCGGAGATGGTGACTCTGTCGCCGTTCATCACACCAAGCCGGAGTATCTGTGCGAATTCTTTTACGGCGGCCTGCGCCTTGACGGAATTTCCGGCTTCGTCGAGCGGCGGGGCGAAGGCAGCTATGCCGAGTACGCCGGGGATGACGCCGAGCACTCCGCCGCCGACACCGCTTTTTGCGGGCACTCCGGAGGTGTAGAGCCAGTCGCCTGAATGCTGGTAGAAACCGACAGTGGCAATGAGGGTGGTGATTTTCGGCGCGATTGCCGCATCGAACACGCTTTTGCGGGTGACGGGGTTCATGCCGCCTGAGGCTATCGTGGCAGCCATTACCGCGAGTTGTTCCGATGTGATGCCGAGGGAGCACTGGCGTGTATAGAGGTCAAGGCTCATGTCAGGGTCATCATAGATGCGGTTGTAGTTCTTGAGCAGCCATGTTATCGCCCTGTTGTTGAAATTGGTAGCGCTTTCGCTGCGGTAAAGTTCGTCGATGAGTACGGGAGCCGAGCCGCAAAGGTCGGTGATGTTGTCGGTTATCGCTTTCCATTTTGCGTCGGAATTCCCTTTGGGGTCAATCATGGAGCAGGCCGATATGGCACCTGCGTTGACAAGCGGGGTGGACGGATGGTCGTTCTCCAGAAGTATCGCGAAGATGGAGTTGAACGGGAGTCCGGTGGCGTCGGCACCGATAGCCTGCAGCACGCCCTGGGGTGTGTGCTGGCGCATCGCAAGGATGGCAGTCGGAACCTTTGACACGGATTCTATGCCGAAGCGGTAGGTCGTGTCGCCGAAATTGAAGGCGGTCCCGTCGGGAAGCATCACGCTCAGTCCGAAAAGCGAGGAGTTGATATTGGCCAGATAGGGTATGTAGTCGGCATTCTTTCCTCCCGATATTCCTGAAGCATGGTTGTAGGCCTGTAGGGCGGCTTCCTTTATCTGTTGGCGTGTAAGTATGATATCCATAAATATCAGCTTTTGGTTAAAAAAATCCGACGGCCGGCGCCCGACCGTAGTCATCGGAGGCCGCCGGCCGTCGGGAATATATATAGCTGGGATTGACGGTTTATTTGCCGGTGTGGTTGAACGTCTTTGCTACGAGAGGCACGTTTTTCTCCATCGAGATACGTGTGGTAGTCGGGTATTCGAGGGCGTTGAGTTCGGCAACGGCGAAACGGATGTCGTTGAGGAGCTGGTCGGCCATGTCGCGGCTGAAGCCCTGTTTGCAGAGCACGCGCATCACGACGATGTTCTCGATATTGGCCGGCAGTGTGTAGGCAGGTACCATCCATCCCTTCTGTGCAAGTTTGTCCTGAAGGTCGAAGAGGGTCCATTTGGCGGTCTTCTGTACTTCGGGCTTCATGAGCCAGGTGAAAATCGGGTTGGGCACATCAGGTGAGTAGGGCTGGAATTCGGGCATCGCGCCAACCTGCGAGTGGAGATATTTGGCCACCGACAGAGAGTTGAACTGAACGTTCTTGTAGCCTTCGAATCCGAGACGTATGAACTGATAGTACTGACCGAGAATCTGTGCGGCCGGACGGGAGAAGTTCAAGCCTACCTGGCTGATTTCGGCGCCGAGGTAATTGACGCTGAACGACATTACGTCGGGGAGATATTTCTTGTCTTTCCATACTACCCATCCCAGACCGGGGTATACGAGGCCGAACTTATGGCCTGACGTGCTGATTGACAATACCCATTTCAGTCGGAAGTCCCATTTTACTTCGGGGAAGAGGAACGGCAGGATGAAGCCGCCTGTGGCTGCGTCGACGTGGATAGGGATGTCATATCCGGTCTTTGCGTTGTATTCATCAAGCGCTTTGTCGAGGGCTTCGACATCGTCGTTAAGTCCGGTCCAGGTCACGCCCTGAATAGGCACGATACAGATAGTGTTTTCGTCGCACATCTTAAGTGCTTCCTGCGGGTCGAGGGTGGTTTTCTCAAGTGTCAGAGGCACGGTACGCATCTCAATCTGCCAGAGCTGGGCGAATTTCTCCCATACTACCTGATAGCCGGTAGAAATCACGAAGTTAGGCTTATCGAACGGTTTGCCCTCTTTCTGACGGCGTTCACGCCAGCGTATCCATGCTGCGATACCGCCGAGCATACATGCTTCCGACGAACCGATTGCCAAGGCTCCGGTTTTCCATTTGGAGGTCTCGGGTGTGTTCCACAGATTAGCCACTATATTGATACACTTTCCGTTCATTACGGCCACGCGCGGGTATTCGGTCTCATCTATATAGTTGATGTTGATGGCTTCGTTCATAAGACGGGTGGCATATTCGTCCATATAGGTGGTAACGAATGTGGCGAGATTGAGTCGCGGCTGGGTCTGGGCGAAAGTTTCGTCCTTTACCATCTGATATGCGATTTCAGGAGTAGTGGGGCCGGCCGGTATACGGTCAACAGGAGCTGCCTGAAGCATGGCGTCTGAACCGAACACATCGGTCTTGGCATCGCCATTGCGGAAATTGGGGTCAAGATTCTGGTCGAGCATAAAATTAAAATTAAATTAGGGTTTATAAAGTTTTAATTCATTTTTTTCAGGCAGATAAATAAGATGTATTTTTCGTCATAGGTTACAGTTATTTAAGTCCTGTTTCTGTAATATAACATTATCGGTGTTGTAAAAGTTGAGAATACCGCGTCAAAAAAAATCGCGCCAATATTTTTCGCTTTGTCAACATACGGAGGAAACAAAACCGCCGCCGCATTGTTCAGTTTCTATAAACCTATTTATTTATTTGAAATGGATTGGATAGTACATACATTGCGCGATAATCCGTCGCTTGCCGTGTTCCTCACGCTCGGAATCGGTTTTTTTATAGGACAGCTTAAATTTAAATCGTTCTCGCTGGGGACGGTGACTTCGGTGCTGTTGGTCGGTGTGGTCGTAGGGCAGCTTGACATTCCCGTGCCCGGACCTATGAAAGATGTGTTCTTCCTGCTTTTCCTGTTTGCGATAGGATACAGCGTGGGCCCGCAGTTCTTCCAGGCACTCAAGGGCGACGGAATCAAGCAGGTGCTTTTTGCCGTGGTGGTGTGCGTGCTGTGCCTGCTTTCCACGTGGGTGGTGGCACTATGTATGGGCTACAATATAGGAGAGGCTGTCGGATTGCTGGCCGGTTCGCAGACTATGTCGGCAGTCATCGGCGTCGGTACCGACACTATCAATTCGCTTGATATAGCCGATGCCGAGAAACAGAAAATGCTCGGCATGATACCGGTGTGCTACGCGGTGACATACGTGTTCGGTACCATCGGGTCGGCCTATCTTCTTGCCAATCTCGGTCCGAGGCTTCTCGGGGGCATTAAAAAGGTAAAAGCCGAGACCGCAGAACTTGAAAAGAAACTCAATTATGGTTCAGCTACAACCGACCCCAACTATATCAAGGCGCAGCGGCCGGTGGTGTTCAGGGCCTACAAAGTGACGGACTCCTTCTTCTCTACGCCGCGCAGCGTGGCTGAGGCCGAGGACTATTTCCTGCAGAAAAAGAGAAATATCTATCTGGAGCGTGTGCGCACCTCTTCCGACGGGAAAATCTATGATATAAATCCCGGTCTTGACATTAAAATATCAACGGGCGATGAAATCGTGCTGAGCGGGCGCCGTGAGTTCATAATCGGCGATGAAAGTTGGGTCGGACCGGAAGTGGAGGACTCCGAACTGGTGGATTTCATGGCCGAGGATCTCGATGTCACAGTCGCTTCGAAGAGCATTGGCAGCATGACGGTGGATGAACTGCGTCGTCAGAAGTTCATGTATGGCGTGTCAATAAAGAGCATAAACCGTGGCGGAGTGCCGATACCGGTGCTCGCGCAGGTAAAGATACGCCGCGGCGATGTGATTTCCGTTGTCGGACTCGAACGAGAAGTGAACGCAGCCGCCAAGGAAATAGGTTATGCCGACCGCCGTACCACAAAGACCGACCTCGTATTCGTAGGCCTTGGCATTTTTATCGGCGGCTTGTTCGGCTCGCTGTCACTGCATATAGGAAAGATACCGTTGAGCCTTAGCATCAGTGGCGGAGCGCTTATAGCAGGCCTCGTGCTCGGCTGGCTTCGCTCGAAGCATCCTACCTTCGGACGCCTGCCCCGTTCGGCCGTGTGGCTCATGGACAACCTCGGACTTAATATGTTTATCGCCGTGGTCGGCATCTCGTCGGGACCGTCGTTCATCTCCGGCCTGAAGGAAGTAGGCATAATACTCTTCCTGATGGGTGTTATCGCCACTTCAATACCCCTCATACTCGGCACAATCATAGGGCGCCGCATATTCAAGTTCCCGTCGGCCATAACGCTCGGCTGCTGCGCCGGAAGCCGCACGACAACGGCCTCGCTCGGCGCCGTACAGGATGCAATCGGCAGCTCCATCCCCGCAATGGGCTACACCGTGACCTACGCCATAGGCAACACCCTCCTCATCCTATGGGGCGTAGTAATAGTCCTCCTGATGAGCTGACACCATCCGCCCCTATCGCATTCGCCGCGTGTGAAATTAAGTCTCCTCTCCATGGGAAAGTCTGACACTACTTTCTCATGGAGGGGAGTTTAAAGTTAAGTTTTGGGGAAATGATTGAAAAGCGATTGACAGGATTATCCCCATGCTTGTCAATCGCTTGTATTCAAATTCTTGACAGTTCTTCGATTAATGCCGGACGACGTGGTCGGCGCGCTTTCTGCTCTTCAATAATGGTAATAGCTTCCTTTTCTCCACCATAATCCATCAATTTCTTAAGCAATTCAACTCCTTCTTTATAACGGTCTCTGTTGTTGGCCGTAACGAAGAATTCCCGGATGCATTTCGTATATAATCCGATAAACTCATTTTTATATAAGTCACGGACTTCTTTTGGTGAGTTCTCAAGAAAGAATGTTGATGTATTTTTGCGAAGATATGCCATATATTTATCCCACATTTTTTCTTGTGTGTAGATGTATAATTTCTGGTAATAAAATTGGCTGTAATCTTTATCATTCAACAGTGATTCGACAAATTCATGCCATCTGTCCTTGTCAACAAGTGACTTCATAAGGGAATACATTGCTTCCATAGAATACTCATTTTCGCCCAACCTGCTTCTTCCGAAAAAGAAATATCTGGCAAGATGCAACATCTTCTCTTTGTCGTTATTGTATTGATAAACTTTAAATTCCCATTTACGCCACGCGTAGATCAGTCCCTCCCTTTCGGAATCATGCTTCTCGCCTTCCGTGGCAAGCCGTAACACTTCATCATAGTCCTCCTCATCCCAGGCAATTTCAATAAGCTTGGTCCTGAAATCAGGATTGGATACATTGTCGTACATGAATTTACGCTGTTCGGCAGGAGTGCCGCACTTAGCCATGATCTTAAGTAGATAAGACTGAGCTCTCTCTGCATGATACTTTGCGCTCCAATCATCACCATCAGGCTTGATTGCTTTCAGAATATTGATGACACGTTCTTGTCGATCCGCAGTGTCAGCAAGAGTGATTGCGATATCAATCCAATCCCACCACCAGTCCCAGCCTTTCAGGTCTCCGTTTTCAAAACGCGCAAGAGCCAACTCGAAAATCTCATTGCCGATATCGTCAGGCAGCTCCTCGTTAGACGCCAGTTCCATCCACTCTTCAAAACACTCATCTACGATAGCTCCTAATTCTCCGGCACTGTCATCTCCTGAATTGATAATATCCTCACTGCAATCCGCCATCCCTGTAAGAATAGCCAACACTACTCTCCAGCGTCTATTTTTCAAGGCTTCATCCGCTTCTTCAAATATTCTGAAAACAGCGTGGTTAAAATCGAATGTGTCCCTATACTCGATATATCCGTGCCTGTCGGAGAAATCATCTATCAGATCATGGATTCTGGAAGAGTAGGTCTCTGAAGAAGGCGCGAATACAGTTCCTGCCCCGAGAGCGAGAAACCGATTCCGGAATTTAGTATCTTCATTGCATTCCTTCTTAATGAATTCGTCAATCCGATTCCTGTCAAGTTCGGACAGCAGCATGTCGACCTGCATCATATTTTTGTCTATAAATTGGCCCATATTATGAGATTGTTAGAGAATTTAGTGATATATATGCTATCTATTGCAAAGATAATGTATTTGTGTAACATCTGTAGCCCAGATAAGCTATCATATTCCTAAATATTGAAAAACAGACTTTTTTTGGCGAAAAATCTGTTTAGATAGCCAATAAAACCACGGTAAATGAGGCTCTTTATGATTTGGATGCTGCGGAGTTTATTGAATTATATACAAACAAATCCGATTTTGCCACTAAAACAGTGCTTAAATACAAAGATATTTCGCCATCTTAAAGCATAAAATGCCTCAATCCAAAATTACAGTGCATGTTACAGTTTCCTTTTAATATCGCTTTCCGCGGTTAATCATCGCTTTTAGCGCTTTGCTATGCAAAGAAACCGCGGCTACTACGTGGCTGAATTATAGTAGCCGCGGTTTTTTAACCGCGGACAACGAAGCCGGCAATTGTCATAGCTCACGCACTACAATTTCGGATTGAGCCCATAAAACGCAATTAAAAGTCGGACTATTTCGGACGGTTACATATAACACGACAGTCCGGGATGCGAAAAAGGCCGAAGCTCTGCGGGAGGGCTTCGGCCTTTTTGAGAAATTATTAATTATGCTATCTGATTGTTCTCAGAGTTGATAATAATTGTTGTCGGTAGTTTTAACGGGTAGACGATTATTTAGCGTCAACGGTGCAGATTGCAACGCGGTTCCAAGTGTTCTGGCTGAACATGTCGCCGATGCCTTCACCCTTGGCGTTGATGCGGCTTTCAGCTACACCTTCTTTAACGAGGGCTTTCTTAACGGCCTGAGCGCGTTTTTCAGCGAGTTTCTTGTTAAATTCGAGGCTACCGTCCTTCGAAGCATAACCTTTCACGTCAACAGTGGCGTTGGGGTCGTTCTTGAGCTGCTGGGCAACCATGTAGATGTTGGGTTTCTGGTTGGCCTGGATAGTAGAAGAAGCGAGGTTGAAGAATACGTAGTGAACGTTGTCGAGGTTCTTGACAACTTCAACAACCTGGGGTTTCTTGTTGAGGCAGTCAGCAAGTTTCTGCTCGAGGTCGTTGATTTTCTGCTGAAGGGCAGCCTTGTCAGCGTTGCAGTTGTTGAGCTGAGCGCGGAGCGAGTTGATTTCAGCGTTGAGAGCGGCAACGAGTTCTTCGTCCATCGGAGTAACGACTTTGAAAGAGTGAGTGCCGTTAGAGTTCTTGAAGTGGTAGGTTACGCCGGCTTCCATCTCGATGTAAGCGTGGTTGAGGTTGTACTGGGCTTCGTAGCCGAGACCGTTGGCGTTGATATCGTGGTTGTTCATGTTCCAGACGATAGCGGGCTTGATAGAGATTGTCCATGCCTTAGATTCGCCAAGGTTGAAGTTGAAATTCAAACCTGCCTTGTTAGCCCAAGAGTTGCCATCCTCGCCTTGAACGTGAGGATAATAGCTGTGGAGCCAGCCTGTACCGGCAACAGCTTCGATTTCAAATGAACGGGGAGTGCCTTTATAGCCACCGAACACGTTCATAAGGTTCAAGGTACCGAAAGCACCTACATACTGGTGGTCAACAGCGGTAGCGCTCTTGAAACCGGTCCAGCTTGAAGTGTTGACAGTCCATTCGCCTTCGATGCCGAGGCCGAATACGGGAGTAATCTGTTTCTTAAGTTCGAGGCCGAAGATGCCGCGGCAGTTCTGCCAGAAGCTGTGGCCTTTAGCGGGAGTAACAGCGCCACCCTTGAGACCGAGTGACCAGTTGTCGCTAAACTTGCTACCTTGCACAGTTACTTGTGCTTGCGCTGAGATGGCACCAAGTGCCAAAGCAGCCATAAGGATAATCTTTTTCATATTTTTAATAGATAACTTAATTAATTTCTACGCAAAGATACTTATAATAATTATACTATCAAAAGTTTTTTAAGTAATTTTTGGCAAATTATGTTAGAAATATTGGCCTGTTTTTGCTATGTATAGTTAAAACAAGTTAACATTAAGAATGTTTAAAGCGAGTGAAAAAAATCTTATTTTTATACACTAATTAACACTCAAGCGTATATTTCAGAACGTATCTCATAGCAAAAGACACATCACCCGGTGTCTGATTTTTGTTATGAGACGCCCTCTTACAATTGCATGGCTATGGCGGTTATTGGCTCGGCCTGGGGCGAGAGCAACAGCAGGGCCACACGTGCGACGGGTATGAGACTGTCGGTAGCGGAGGATATGTTTATGACGACGCCGTGACCTCCCGGAGCCGTGGCGGCACCGCAGGCCGAAGCATGGCCGCAGAAGTTGAACACCACGGTTTTGGGCGCCGGAACGATTGTATCGGCACCGGATACGGAGGCATTTAGAATGCAGTCAGGACAGTCGGTCATGATTACGTCGACTGCGCCCCAACGTCGGGCGACTTCTTCCCGAATCAGCCTGACGCCCTCAGTGTCGAGTTGCCGTACCGGCACAAACAATGAGCCGGTCGACTGCGCCAGCCTGCTACCCTCGCGGGTATCGGTGCCGGCAAATGCCACTTTCTGACCGGGGACACCCTGAAACACCGTGAGAAGAGCGCGGAGGAGTCCGGGAGCCGAGATGAACAGCGCTATATTATGCGGAGTCAGGGATATGGGCGCCGATGCCGCAGTCGCGCCCGAACACGACCGTCGCGGCGACTTTGCAGTGACGCCGCGACGGTAATCGTCCATTTTATTTTCGAGATAATTATCAGCCATTATTGGATTGGTTATTGAAGATGACCGCGATATGTCAGGTCGGCAGTTAAAGCCACGGCTGCTATGCGTGCCGCTTATGCTGCATTAAAGGCCGAAGGAGAGGGTCGTATAATAACGCATTATGCCGTCGGCTCCGTAGGTGGGCAGGAACTGCAGGGTCACGAAACGTCCGTCGTTGCCGAACCAACAGGTCTGCATGCCGTTGGAGGGATATGAAGTACTTACCGGCGCCCCGTATGCAGCCACGAGACGGGCGTAAGCCTCATTATAGCGCATCGTATCGTAATATGATGTCGAATAGATGAACTCTCCCCTGTCGAGACCGCGGCTTCCGTAATAGAGCGAGGCATCAGGCCACAGCAGATTCAGCTGATTGACGTTATTGAGATACACTATATTGTTGCCGTAAGAGTAGACATTGTATCCGTTGTTGAGAAGATAGGCAAGCGATATGTCGAACGCCGAACCGAAAGTGATGCCGAGCACAGTCGAGAATGTGGGATATACCCTGCCCGGACGCCAGCCGCGCGGAGGGCGCGGAGGTGCCCATGGACGCGCATAGTGTGGACGATGTGGCGGTGGAGCAAAGTGATGTGGTCCGCCGGGACGACCGTAACCGGGACGGTGGTCACCGGGACGACCGGGGTTATGACCCGGACGATTACCGCCATGCCCGAAATCATGACCGGGACGACCGGGATTGTGGCCGGGGCGATTGTTGCCGTTATGATTGCCGTTGTTGCCGGGGCGATTGCCGTCGGGACGACCCGGGTTGTGGCCCGGATTGCTGCCGGGACGGTGGCTGCCGTTATGATTGCCGTTATTGCCGTTGTTACCGGGACGGTTGCCGTCAGGACGACCCGAATTGTGCCCGGGATTGCTGCCGGGGCGGTTGCCGCCGTTATGATTGCCGCCTCCCGGCGAACCGGGACGTGCATGAGAACTGTTGGAATTGCCCGGCGAAGATGATTTGTTGGCGCGTCCACCCGAGCGTCCGCCGTTGCCTCTACCCTGCGAGCTTCCTGACTGACTGTGGGAAGGACGGTTGCCACGCGCCTCAACCTGAGGAGCCACCAAAGCGCCACATATAGCAGCTATCGCCAATATTCGTAAAATACGTTTCATATTGCTTAAGATTTATAAGGTAAACGTACAAAAGCTCAAATTGTTACTGCAGTAACTGACATTTTGACCCGAATAGGCCGAAATGGTTTAAGACATGGAGCTTTTTTGTGCAAAAACGGACAGTTTTATGAGAAAATCAGCTATTTGCGGGATTGTCGGGAGCGGGATTATCGCTTTTAGATATGTAGCTATTATAGCTATGTAGCTAATTTAGCTATTGTAGCTATCATAGCTATCATAGCTACATAGCTACCGGAGATATTAGTCGTTATGGGATCATTCCGCCTTTTGGGCCATGATTTGCAGTAGAGCTGTGGCGAGCTAATCGGGACAGGACGTCGATTTGGCACCGCAACGTATGCCTTTGAGACGTTCGATGACATATTCAGGTTTCTGCCCTTTGACGAGGGAAGCTATGCCCTGTGTGTTGCCGTGACAGCCTCCGGTGAAAGCTACGGAAGATATGACGCCGTCGTTTATTTCAATGTCGATGGCACGCGAGCAGGTGCCCGAAGTCGGATAATGATACTTCATAATAATGAATTTAAAGCCGTATGCCGGCAAAGATACAAAATAAGTTGGAATCCTCGCGACATTACCATGTAATTCGGAGATATTTATTACTTTTGCATTGTTATATTTGTTATAATATACGGGCTGCCGACAGAAACAGGACGGCCCGGCGCAATAACATCTGACCTGATTATGGACATCAACAAAATACGCGAACAATTCCCGATACTCCAACGCAAGGTAAAGGGGAAAGACCTGATATATCTCGACAACACCGCCACATCGCAGACGCCGATGCGCGTAGTGCGGGCAATCGAGCAGATGTACACTACGACGAAAGCCAACGTGCACCGCGGAGTGTCGTCAATATCGCAAGAGGCCACCGACCTGCAGGAGGCTACGCGCCGACGCATGGCGCAGTGGATAAACGCATCGTCGGAGCAGGAGATAATCTTCACCCGCGGCACCACCGAGTCGATAAATCTCGTGGCGTCGTCGTTCGGCGATTTCCTTGAGAACGGCGACGAGATAATACTCACCGTGATGGAGCACCACGCCAACATAGTGCCCTGGCAACTGCTCGGGCGACGCAAACGCATCATACTGCGTGTGGTTCCAATCAACAGCCTTGGCGAACTCAACCTCAACGCCTACCGTTCGCTGTTCAACGAGCGTACAAAATTAGTGGCCGTGTGCCATGTGTCGAACGTGCTCGGCACGGTCAATCCCGTGAAGGAGATGACTGCTATCGCTCATGCCAACGGAGTGCCGGTGCTGATAGACGGCGCCCAGGCCGTACCACATATCAAAGTCGACGTAAGAGACCTTGACGCCGATTTCTACGCATTCTCGGCGCACAAGATGTACGGCCCGACAGGCATAGGCGTGCTTTACGGCAAGAAAAAATGGCTCGAGATGATGCCCCCCTACCAGGGTGGCGGCGAAATGATAGCGAATGTCAGTTTCGAGCATACGACATTCGCCGAGCTGCCGTTCAAATTCGAAGCCGGCACGCCCGATTTCGTCGGGATTGCCGCGCTTGACAAGGCGCTCGATTTCATCGACGAGACAGGATATGACAATATCGCCGCTCACGAACATGAACTGCTGACATACACCACCGAACGTATGATGCGCATACCCGGCATGAGGATTTTCGGAACGGCTCCCGACAAATCGGCCGTCATATCGTTCCTCATCGGGAAAGAGCACCATTATGACATAGGAATGCTGCTCGACACGCAGGGCATAGCCGTGCGTACCGGGCACCACTGCGCCCAGCCGCTGATGCATGCGCTCGGCATCGAGGGCACGGTGAGGGCATCGTTTGCGGTATACAATACCCTAGAGGAAGCCGACAGGTTTATAGCGGCACTCGAACGCGTGGCCGCAATGCTTGAATAAAACAGTAACGACGATGACGACAAAGCAGTTTGAATACGCCATATCCTCAGCGACGGAAGAGCTCGGAGCTGACCGTACGTCGCACATCGGTGTGGCACTGAGCGGGGGCGCCGACTCGGTGGCGCTGCTTACGGCGCTGACAAGGCTCGGACTGCACGTCACGGCACTGCACTGCGATTTCTCGCTGCGCGGCGAGGAGAGCGACGGCGACAGGCTTTACTGCGAACGTCTGGCCCGTGAGCTCGGCGTGGAACTGCGTCAGGTGAAATTCGACACGCACGCATCGCGTCTGCCCGGCGAGTCAATAGAGATGACATGCCGCCGACTGCGCTACGCATGGTTCGAGGAGCAGGCACGCGAAATACCGTTGAGCCACATCGCGCTCGGGCACCACTGCGAGGATTCTATCGAGACAATGCTGCTCAATCTCACCAGAGGGAGCGGGCCGAAAGGGCTTTCGGGCATAGCGCGGAAACGTGACATATACATTCGTCCGATGCTCGCACTCACGCGCGACGACATCGAAAAATATCTTGAAGAATCGGGACTGAGCTTCCGCACAGACTCGACAAACCTCGCCAACGACTACCGCCGCAATGCGTTGCGCAACGTGCTTATACCGAAGCTGTATGAGCTGATACCGCCTGCAATGTCGGGAATGATGCGCACGGCCGACGCCATGCGGCACAGCGCGGCCATGATTGAGACGTATCTTGAATGGTGCGCCGAGCGGTATTGCCGCGACGGGAAAATCGACATCGACGCGATGAGACGCGATGGCATCGACCTGAGCGGCACGCTCTACATGCTCATACCGAAAGTGACCGGCACGCAACCGGGCATGGAGGTTGTGGAGCAGATACTGTCGGAGCCGGCCAACAGGTCGTCGCGCCTGTTTCCGGCAGCCGACGGGCACAGCCTCGAGCTGTACGGCGGACGGTTGGAACAATACACCGGGGAGGACACCAGCGAATACGAGATAACGCTCGACGGCGACATCACCTCCCCTGTCGGAATAAGCATAACCGAAGTCGGCCGCGAGGAATTCGAGAAAACACGCAAGAGCGCCGGCACTATATGGCTCGACGGGTCGGTGCTCGACGAGCCGCACAGATTCACTTTGCGCCACCGGCGCGACGGCGACAGGATGCGCCCGTTCGGCGCTCCCGGCCAACGGCTCATAAGCGATATTTTCACCGACCTGAAGATGTCGCGCTCGGAAAAGAACCGCGCGATGATACTCACAATCGACGACCGGCCTATGTGGATTGTCGGGATAAGAGCCTCCGACATGTACAAAGTCACCGATAATTCAAAAAAAATAATTAAATTGCAGGTCAGATAGACACCCTCTAACTCTTTTACTAACCCAAAAACGACAAAAACATGGCAAACGAATATTTCAGTGATGCCGACCGACGCTTCATGCGCCTCGCATCAGAACTCGCATTTGACAATATTGACAAAGGTGGCGGTCCGTTCGGGGCTGTAATAGTACGCGACGGCGAGATTGTGTCGACCGGAGTCAATACCGTGACGCTCACCAACGACCCTACGGCACATGCCGAGGTAAACGCCATCCGAGCCGCCTGCGCGTCGGAAAAGACATTCTCGCTCAAGGGATGCGTGGTGTACAGTTCGTGCGAACCGTGCCCGATGTGCCTCAGCGCCCTCTACTGGGCCGGCGTGAGCCGCATATATTACGGCAACACGCAGGAGGATGCCGACAGAATCAATTTCTCCGACCGGTTCATCTACCGTGAGCTCGACAAGCCGAAGGCCGACCGCATGATACCGTGCATTCACATGGAGAACGAGGAGAGCATACGCGCATTCGAGAAATGGGCGGCCAAAACCGACAAAATAGAGTATTAGCGGGTGGCAAAGAGCAGAATCATGAAGGATACGGCGGTAATGATACTCAACTGGAACGGAGCCGAAATGATGAGACGGTTTCTTCCGGAAGTAGTGAGGACTACACCGGAGGATGAGGCCGACGTCATCGTGGTCGACAACGGGAGCACCGACAACTCGCTGAAGGTGCTCGCCGAGGAATTCCCGACAGTCAAAGTCATTGCGTTTGACACCAACTACGGATTTGCCGAAGGCTACAACCGCGCGCTGGCCTTGGTGGAGCATGAGTATGTGGTGCTGCTCAACAGCGATGTCGCCACATCCGACGGATGGCTCGACGGACTGCGCGGAGAGATGCGCGACCATGCCGACGTAGCGGCGTGCCAGCCCAAAATAATGTCGGTGGAACGGCCTGATATGTTTGAATATGCGGGAGCCTGCGGCGGCTACATCGACCGCCACGGCTACCCGTATTGCCGCGGACGCATATTCGGCACCGTGGAAACGGACAGGGGGCAGTATGACGCTCCGACCGATGTTGACTGGGCTTCGGGCGCCGCGCTGATGGTGAGGCGCCGGGCATACCTTGACGCGGGAGGACTTGACAGCGCGTTTTTCGCCCACATGGAGGAAATCGACTTGTGCTGGCGTCTGCGCCATAGAGGATACCGCGTGACAGTTGTGCCGTCGTCAAAAATATATCATTTAGGGGGCGGCTCGCTCCCCGCAGGCAATCCGCGAAAGACATATCTCAATTTCCGCAACAACCTGCTGATGCTATACAAGAACCTGCCGCACAAAGGACGGCGCAAGGCGCTCATCGTGCGCCGGCTGCTCGACACCATAGCATGGGCCAAATCGGTGGCTTCGATGCAATGGGGCGACGCGGGCGCGATACTGCGCGCCCACCGCGATTTCAGGCGCATGAAGCATGCCTACGACACTCTCCCCTCCCCCGCGGAAAATCTGATAAAGGGAGCGCCCGACATACTGACTTCATATTACCTTAAAGGGAAGAAAGAGTATTCCCGTCTGCGACAATGAGCGAGATAGAATATATAACCGACATAAACGACCCGCGCACGGCGGTCTTCACACGTCTGACCGAAGCACAGCTGCGCAACAGGCTCAATCCCGGGGAGGGACTTTTCATAGCCGAAAGCCCGAAAGTGATACACGTGGCACTCGACGCCGGATACGAGCCTGTGGCGATGCTCTGCGAAGAGCGGCACATAACGGGCGATGCCGCCGGCATCATAAAGCGTGCGCCTGAAATGAAAATCTATACCGGCGACCGCGCCACTCTCGCGCAAATAACGGGATATGAGCTGACGCGTGGCGTATTGTGTGCCATGCGCCGGCGCCCTGCACCGACAGTGGAGGCAATCAGCTGCAACGCAAGAAGGCTTGTGGTAATCGACGGCGTGACCGACACGACCAATATCGGCGCGATATTCCGCTCGGCCGCAGCACTCGGCATAGACGGCGTGCTGCTGACGCGGACTTCGTGCGACCCGCTCAACCGGCGCAGCATACGTGTGTCGATGGGCTCGGTATTCTTAGTGCCGTGGACATGGATTGACGATCCTACCGCCGACCTGCACAAAGCAGGCTTCAAGACTGCGGCAATGGCGCTGACTGACGATTCTGTATCCATTGACGACGAGGAACTGAACTCGGTGGAACGTCTCGCGGTAATCATGGGAACCGAGGGCGACGGTCTGGCAAAACAGGTGATAGCCGACGCCGACTACGTGGCACGCATACCGATGGCCCACGGCGTTGACTCGCTCAACGTGGCCGCCGCGGCAGCTGTAGCGTTCTGGCAGCTACGAGTAAAATCTTGACAACTTTGAGTGGAGCGGGGGCGTCTCGCCCCCGTGGTATTATTCATAGTCATAGCGAATTATCACGGGGGTGAGACGCCCCCGCCCCTAAACTCTGCAAGTATGCCGGATTCCTGTATCAATGGGGATATTGGGCGGCGCGGCGGGGATTCATGGGGAACCAGCCTTTGATTACGCGCCGGCGCTGCTCGAAAAGCTCTTTGATTGTCCAGAACGAGGAGAAGCCGAACACGCCGAGTGCGCTTGACCAGAACAGATCGGCGACAATCACCGACGCCGCTACGGCCACTACGCCGAGAAAGAGGAAAATCCACCATGGACGTGTGCCGAAATAATATTCGGTCTTGATGACTACGGGATGGAAAAGGCCGATAATAAGAAAAGTGACAAGACCGATTGCCGGTCCCAGAAGATGATATTGTGCGAGAAATTGTGTCATAAAGGAAACGATTATTGAATTTGAGTCGGACTCGTCAGACTCGTCAGACCGGTCGGACATGTCTGACTTTACAGAAATGCAAAAGCCGGTATCAGCGGCCGGAGGACTTTGCGAATTTTTTATAGGCGTCGGCCATTTTTTTGTGATAGCGGTGCTTTTTGTAGCCCGGCCCGTTGTAGCGGAGAGCGAACGCGCTCCAATCTTTTTTACGTATGTAGCGCACGAGGTCGTTGGCGCGACAGAATGCGGCAAACAGTTCGAGCTGGTCGCGCTCCGAGCGGTTCATCAACGCACAGAACTCGTCGACACTCTCACAGCCGCACTTGCGCCAGTTGAAACCACCAATCTGAAACATACCCCAGAAACAGCTTTCAAGGGCTGAAGCACGGTCGATTTCCATGGCAGCTTCGAGGCGCGCGTATTGGGCGGCCTGCTGCGAACCATACTTCTTCACATCGGGAGAACGGAATATAACAGGGTATTTCTTACGCGCTTTGCTTAGATTGACGCCGTGGCGCGGAGCATACGTACGATAGATGGACAGGTCGAAATTGATAATCGCCTTGCCTTTTTTCCAGAAGCCCTGATGCTTGCGCCCGGTCTCGATATCGACTACAGCCTTTATTGCCGCGACCTCGACATCAAGTTCGGCGGCAACCTCACGATAGTCATCTTCGGTAAGGCGATCCCAGTCGGCATCTGACCGTGCACCCGGCAGCTGATACCAGTGGGAGAAGTAGGCGGAGTCGAGCCACACTTCGCCGCGTGTAGGGGAATATTCAATAAAAGGCTCTTCCGCCGACAGCGTCAAAGCCGTCGGCGAGAGAGCCAAAAGCGTTATCAGTGCGTGACGGTTCACTTGATTTCAGCGACCTTCTCAAGAATACGGCGGAGTTGCTGCCAGAAGCGCTCTACGGCCGGGATGAACATCTTCTCCGACGGAGAATGAACGCCGCGGAGCGTGGGCCCGAACGATACCATGTCGAGCTCGGGATAGACCGATTTGAAGAGGCCGCATTCGAGACCGGCATGAATAGCCTTGATGGCAGGCTTGATGCCGAACAGTTCCTCGTAGGCGTCGGAAGCGATTTTCATGATGGGTGAGTTCATGTTGGGCTGCCATCCGGGATAGCCGTCGCCGTGGGTCACATGGGCGCCGGCGAGGGTAAACACTGCCTCTACCTGGTTGGCGATGTCCCATTTGCGGGACTCAACGGAGCTGCGCTGCGAGGTAGTGATGAGGATTTCGTTATCCGGTTTCATCTTCACGGCAGCGAGGTTGGTGGAAGTCTCCACGAGCCCCTCGAGGTCGCGGCTCATCGACACGACTCCGTGAGGCGCACAATAGAGCGAGCGGATAAGGTTGAGCGACGTGCGCGAGTCGATGCAGTATTCCGGACGGTCCACGCTCTCCATGTCGATGACGAGCGTGGGCTCGATGCCGGCATATTCATTGGCGATTTCAGCCGCATAGTGGTTGAGGGCAACGCGTACCTCCTCCTTCTTGGAGGTGTGGACACCTACTATGGCGTGAGCCGCGCGGGGAATGGCGTTGCGGAGGTTGCCGCCGTCAAATTCCGATACCGACACTTCATATTTCTTGGTAAGGGACCATAGGAAACGTGCAAGGAGCTTGTTGGCGTTGGCACGCCCGAGATGTATGTCGCCGCCTGAGTGGCCGCCGAGACCGTTTTTCACCTCGATGCGGAAATACTGGTAGTCGGTGGGCGCCATCGAACGCTCGTACTTGAACACGGCGGTCGTGTCGACACCGCCGGCACAGCCGACAAACACTTCCGCATCGTCCTCCGAGTCAAGGTTGAGGAGGATTTTGCCGTGAATCATATCCTTGCCGAGATTGAAGGCACCTGTCATGCCTGTCTCCTCGTCGACAGTGACGAGCACTTCAAGCGGTCCGTGCACGAGTGTATCGTCGATAAGGGCGGCGAGTGACGCAGCGACGCCGATACCGTTGTCGGCACCGAGTGTTGTTCCGTCGGCTCTCACCCATTCGCCGTCGACAATTGTCTTGATGGGATTGTTGTCAAAGTCAAAGCCCTTGTGGTCGCTCTCGCACACCATGTCCATGTGGCCCTGCATGATGACTGTAGGGGCGTTTTCATGACCCGGAGTAGCGGGTTTGTACATCGCCACATTGCCGACCTCGTCGGTCTTTGCCTTTATACCATGCTTTTTAGCGAAGTCAAGAAGGTATTGACGTATCTTTTCCTCTTTCTTTGAGGGACGGGGAATTTTTGTAATCTCATCGAAAATCCCAAATACGATTTTCGGGTCAAGGTCTTTTACTTCCATAATCTTAAAATTATATGGTATTAATATTGTTGTGAATGTTAAGTTGTATTTACAAATATTGCGAAAGAAACAAAAGATGTTAAAAACAAGCAATATCCGCTGACTAAGTTACAAAAATAAAATGATATTCTGCAAATAATTCTACTTTCTTTCATATATTTGCACGTCGATTTCTCCAACAATGGTCAAAACATTAGTAATTTCAGTAGTTTTAATCGCATTGGCAATTATTGCATTGGGTGTTAAAGTGCTGTTTACAAAAAACGGCAGATTCCCGTCGGGACATGCACATGAAATCGAGGGGCGGCGCCGCGCGGCCTTAAGAAACGCGGCACGGCGAAAAGAAGAAAAGACAAAACATTAACCTATAAAAAACTCAACATGAAGAAATCAGCACTTCTTGTAGCAGCCATTATCGCTGCAGCGGCCTCCCTCACCTCATGCGGAGGCAGTGACAAAGGAGAAGGCAAAGGAAAAGACTCGACTCCGGTCAAACCGGCAGTGGAAGGAACGACTAACATACGCTGGTATGACCTCGACTCCGTTTCCAACAATTATAAACTTGTGGAGCTTCTCAACTCAGAGGCTGAAGCAGCCATGAATTCATACCAGAGCTTTGCCCGCCAAAAAAGCTCGGAGATAGCCGCTCTCCAGAAAAAAATCGAGGACAAGATGCGCAACAACGGCTATCTGTCGGAGGAGAGCTACAACAATGACATGCGCGACTATCAGAACAAGGCCAACAGCGCCCAAAACGCCATAGCACAGCGCGAGCAGCAGATTGCGGAGCAGGCTGCCACCCAGCAGAAACAGCTCCTCGACTCGCTTGAGAACTTCCTCAACGACTATGCAAAAAGCAAAGGTTTCGACGTGATACTCATCAAGACTCCCGGCACTCACCTCGCTCCGGAACTTGACATAACCGACGACATCATCACCGGCCTCAACGCCCGCTACAAAGCGCCGACAGAAACATCGAAGTAATCGCGGCGGCGAAATAATACACACAGCGGCGGAAACCGACGGTTTCCGCCGCTGTGTTTTTGTAGCGAATCAGAGAGCATAGCACTATCGTAGTACAATTATCTGTAAAAAGTGACAACAAATCGAATATCAATGCTATTTCCTTAAGCTGAGCAGATAGGGGCGGGGGCGTCTCGCCCCCGTGGTATTATTCTTACACACTGAAAGTTACCACGGGGGCGAGACGCCCCCGCCCCTATCTGCTCAACTTAAGTAAACAGCAATATATCGCGTTCCTACAATTTGCTGCGTATCATGGTGTTTACGCGGGCGGTGTCGGCGAGTGCCTCGGTGGCTGTCAGCGGGAGAGCCCGGATGGCGGTCACGCGGGCTTCGGGGATTATATGCGACATAATCTCGGCTATGGAGGGGGTATGGGACATCGCGGCGTATTGGGCGTATGTCCAGTCAAGGAAGGCGGAATTCACGCTTATACCTCCGCGGCGGTCGAGTAGCCAGCCATCGGCCAGCACGAGTGGCGCTGAGGCCGAGGTGACGTCAGTCGGCGCGGGATAGCTTACGATGGACGTGCGTGTGGCATCGAGCGTGACCGGCACACGGTCGTCATAATCGCCGTTAGTGCGGTAGATGACCGCTCGGGGCAGGAATGCAGGCACAGCGCCATCACGCACTATATCTTCGTTTTTGACGACTTCGGGTACGGGAGCGGTGAGGTTGTCGTTCTGTGATGAAGCCTGTGGATTTGAACGACAACCTGCCGACAGCATTACTACTGCCGGCAGGATTGCTGATATTTTCATAAAAGATTATTTTACGATAAGATGTTCGGATGCAGCTGTTCCGTCGGCGGCACGTTTCACCATGATATAGTGGCCGGGAGCGGGACGACCGGATACCCGCCGACCATTCAGGTCGTAAAGTTCGATTTCGGCATCGCCTTCGTCAACCGTCTGAATGTCAACGCCTGTTACCGGATTTCCGAGAACTATCATTTCCTTGGTGTCGAATCTGTTATTGCCGTAATAGAACATCAGCAGATAGGTCTCACCTATATTGCCTTCGCTGAAATCGCTATGATAGACAATATCCGCTTTGTCACCTTTGGTGAGATATAGCATCTCCGAAGGGAACTCGGCGATACCGGACCATGAATTGCCGGTAGTGTGGCGGAACACGACCATATCGAGCGTGCCGTAATATGCACCGGAGGTACATGTAAGCGAAGTCTTTACGCCGAGATCGTTTTTGGGAACCGTATTGGAACCCGACACGAAAGATACGGCACCAAGGCTCAACTGGGTCGAGGAGGGAGCCGGCTTTATGACAATGTCGGTGACATCGGAGATTGGGGTGTAACCGTCGGACGTCCTTACAACAAAGGCAAACTGATATGTGCCGGAAGCCGTGCCGGAGGGAATCGTGCCGGAATAATCGAACGATGATGTCTGGCCCGCTTCGAGGTCAAACTGCATCGGAGCAAGGAGGGTATTGCCCGACGATGCAATCAATATGCCATAGACAGTATCGTAGAACTCGAGGCCGCCGGAGTTTACAATAGTGCCGTCGACCGAGAACTTCATGCCGCTGTAAAGGGTATTGGCGAAAGAGTATTCAGTGACTTCAGGCAACGTAGCGGCTGCGGGAGCTGTAAATGTAGCTGCTCCGTTGACAACTGTCATCTTAACCGAACCGACATGGCCTAACTGCGTTTCAATGTCATACCATTTGCCGTCAGAGATAAATGCCGGTTTGACGGTATAGACGCCGTCGGCGAGTCCGGACGGCACAGTTACATCATAATCAACCGGATCGGAATATCCGTAGCCGGGATTAAGAGAGAATACGTTTGTATAAGGCCATACGCTGTACGCCGTGTTTCCTTTGGAATCGGTATATCCTACGCCAAGTTTGAAGGCTACGGTAGCATACGATATGTTACGTACCTGAGCCGCAACGGATATGGAGCCGGGGAGGTTGATTTTTGTCTGCTCAATCGCGAAATCGGAGGTGTTTACCAGTACAGGTGCGAATGTCGACTGCCCGGCGTATGGCTTGATTCCGACAATGATGTCCTGCCCGAAGTTGTAGCCTGCGCCGCTGCCTGCGCCGCCTATGCCCTGTGAGCCGGGATTGAGTGCAGTCAGGCGGAAATAACCGTCGGACATTCCTCCCCATCCCCAGTTGAAATGGAAATAGCCGTCGGAGGAGTAGCCGTCGCACACGAATTCGTGGCCGCCGGCCGAGCTTTGGCCGCCGTAGAGCACGGGACAACCCGATGCGAGGGAGTTGTAGACCTCATCTTCCCAGTCGGAAAGTGTGTAGAAGTCACGCTCAAGGTAACGGAGCGAAGCATCGTAATTGAAATAATTGACAAGCGCGCTGCCGCAGTTTTTGGAAACAGCGCCCGAAGCGCCTGTCCCGTAGTTCATGTTGACAGCGATGCCGCAACTGTACATAAGGTTGGCGACGGCGTTGTTCTGGACGGTTGTAGCCGATGAGTCATAGACGTCGAGCATATTGTCCCAGTCGTATGTGACCGTGGAGAAGTCAAGTGAAAGAGTGCTGTTTTTCCAGGTGTAGGAGTTGCTTCCCTGACCTTTGGGCGGCCAGTTGTGATATTTCATCACCTGAGCGAGCGCGGTTGCCACGCAGCCCGTCACACAGCGGTCGGAACCTGAGGTGGGACACATGTTGTTGTAGGGAGCGGACTGGTTCCAGCGCGTGGCCACCATAGGCGCGATGGCTTTGCGCGCGGGTGAAGCAGCCAGTACGGACACCGTGCCGTTGGTCCTGACATTTTCGATTTCGGCGGCGTAATAGCCGAGCCAGTAGCGGAGGCCGTCGGGCATATCGGTCACGTCGATGGTTCCGGCATCGGAATAACCCAGAAGCGGTGCGACCTCATCATCGGCCGACACGATAAGATAGCCGTTGCCTTCGCCGCGGTCAAACAGATAAGCAGCCGGCTGAGCATTGATTTCTTCAGTGTAGACAAGCACCGGAGTGCGGCCGGCAGTCACCGGCTTTGCCATAGCTTTGGCCTGCGGTGCGTCAACCACACGCTGCAAAGCGGCTTCAGGGGTAAGCTGGGCGGCATTTGCGCCAAGCGCCGCAGCCATTCCTACGAGGAGTAATCCTTTTCTCATAAATAAATAATTGATTTGGGAATAGTGTATCTGATATATGAACAAATTAATACAGACAAAGTTATAACCAATTTTAAATTTTGGCAAAAAATCGGAAGAATTTTACATAACCCTTAGCTATTAATAATTATTTTGTAAATTTGCAGTATGAACCGGCCCAAATCCATATTCCGCAGGGCAGCCGAAGGCGGTATCACCCTCGGAGCCATTTTTGTATGCATATTCCTGCTTGAAACCACAGCCGGCGCACTGTCATGGCTGCTGGCATTAGGGCTTATGGTTTATGTGCCGGTGTTTGTGTACCGCAAACTCAGGAACACCTATCTTGCCGCCCACGGGCTCATGTCGTTCTCGGGGCTATGGCTCGAAGGGATACTGCTGTTCGTATGCGGCTCGATATTGCTGGCTCTCGGCACCCTCATATTCATGAAATGGCTTATGCCGGGCTATCTGCCGGCGGCCGTGGCGCAAGTGACACAATTTATCGGAAACAATCCGCAGATGGTCGACGGCTCGGTATCGCCCGAACAGATAGCATCATATTTTTCCTCGATACGGCCTATCGACATTTCGATGACACTCATGTGGGCGTCATCGTTCACCGGAAGCATCGCGTCGCTCGTCATAGCGGCACTGGTGAAGACCCGGTGCGTGCCGCCGCCACCTTCCCCCAATTCATAAACTTATAACGCATTATATACGATGGACATATCGGTTGTAGTACCTCTTTACAACGAAGCGGAGTCACTTCCCGAACTCGAGAGCTGGATACGCCGCGTCATGCAGGAGAATAATTTTTCCTACGAAGTGATATTTGTCGACGACGGGTCGACCGACTCGTCATGGGAAGTGATAGAACGTCTCTCGAAAGAGAATGCTGCGGTGCGCGGCGTGCGGTTCCGCCGCAACTACGGCAAGTCGCCCGCCCTCAACACGGGATTCGCACGCGCCAACGGCGATGTAGTCATCACTATGGACGCCGACCTGCAGGACTCGCCCGACGAGATACCGGAACTCTACCGCATGATTACCGAGGAGAAATACGACCTGGTGTCGGGATGGAAGCAGAAACGCTACGACCCGCTGTCGAAGACGATACCGACCAAGCTGTTCAACGCTACGGCACGCAAGGTGAGCGGCATACGCAACCTCCACGATTTCAACTGCGGGCTTAAAGCCTACCGCCGCGATGTCGTAAAGCATATCGAAGTGTACGGCGACATGCACCGCTACATCCCTATCCTCGCAAAAAATGCCGGCTACTGCCGCATCGGCGAGAAGGTAGTGCACCACCAGGCGCGTAAATACGGCAAGTCGAAATTCGGTCTCGACAGATTTGTCAACGGCTATCTCGACCTGCTGACGCTGTGGTTCACGGGAAAGTTCGGACGCAAGCCGATGCATTTCTTCGGGCTGCTGGGCTCGCTGATGTTCTTCATCGGTTTTGTGGCCGTGATTGTGGTCGGTGCACTCAAGCTGTACAATATGAATGCTGGCAACCACTATTCGCTGGTGACCGACTCACCCTATTTCTTCATCGCGCTCACCACGATGATACTCGGCACGCAGCTGTTCCTGACCGGCTTTATCGGCGAACTGATTGTGCGCAATTCCCACAAACGCAATGATTATGAGATTGAGGATGAGCTGCGGGGCAATGAAAAATAGACCGTCGTGGCGACACGCTCCGGCACGCCTGCTTCCGGCCTTTGCAGCGGCCGCCATCATGTCGGCCGCATCGTCATGTAGCACAACGGGGTGCACCGACAACCGGTCGAGCATCCCGCTGGCAGGGTTTTACGACGAACGCACCGGTGCGGCCATAGCCATAGACTCCATCGACATAGGTGGTATAGGCGCTCCGGGCGACTCGTTGCTCCTTGCGTCGCCGCAACAGGCAACTGAGGTGTATCTTCCGCTGCGCTCCGAATGCGACAAAGCGTCGTTTTTCATCGCTTACCGCCAGAAAGCGCTTGACTATCCGGAGCTGAACGATACCATCACTTTCGGCTACAGCTCCATACCATACTTCGCATCGGAAGAGTGCGGCGCCATGATGAGATACCGCCTGCGGTCGGTGACATATACGCGTCATCTGCTCGACTCTGTGTCGGTAGTGCCGGCCGATTCGGTCATCACAAACGCCGACGTCGAAAACCTGCGTCTATACTTCAAAACATCTTCCGCTGAAAATCAATGAAACGTCTGTTTAAAATATTAGTGCCCGTGGCGGCAGCCTTGTGTGTAGTCCTCAATTCGAGGGCGCAACGGCGCGTGACACCCGTTGACACTCCGGCGACAGCGACCCAGCATATCAACGAGAACAAGGCCAACGGCGACAGCATTGACCGTTCGCGGCTTGTCGAGATGACCGACGCGCAGGGTAAAATCATACTCGTGGATACAATCACGGGCAAGGAGTTCGTCGATTCGGCTGCGGCCGAACGCGTCGTGCCCAAGATGATATATCCGCTGCTGCACTCGGCCACGGTATCCGTCGACCTTTTCACTCCGGCCATGCGTGCGTTCGGCACGAAATACGGGCTTGGCGAAATATCCGCCGAACTCAATCTCCACAACAGGTACATCCCCGTGATAGAGTTCGGCCTCGGACAGGCGAAAAACACGCCCGACGACAATAACTACACTTACCGGTCGCCGATAGCCCCGTTCTTCAGGATCGGTATGAACTATAATTTCCTCTACCAGTCCAATCCCGACTACCTCATCATGGCCGGTGTGCGCTACGGATTCTCGCCGTTCAAATTCGAGGTAACCGACATCACGCAGCAACCCGGCTACTGGGACGAACCCCTCACCTACTCCATACCGTCACAGAACGTCACGGCAGGATATTTCCAGATACTTTTAGCGCTGCGCGTACGCATCGTTGACAATTTCTCGCTCGGATGGAGCGTGCGCTACCAATCGCTCCTGCACGACAGCGACACGCCCTACGGTAACGCATGGTATATCCCGGGCTACGGAGCACGCAACCGCTCCATCAACGCCACATTCTCGCTGTCGTACACTATCGGCCTGTCGAAAAACGACGGCCTGTCGGAGTCGACTGCCGAGACACTCAACGCCCTCGGCGAGCCCTCACCCGCCCCGTCCACCGATAGCGAAAGCGACGGCACGGCGGAAAGCGATACCGGCGGCACAACGACGGAGAACAATCAGGAATAAAACGTATGCCTACAGCAGTCATCATAGGAGCCTCATCGGGACTCGGTCGCGAAATCGCCCTCACTTACATAAGACGCGGCTACCGCATCGGCGTGGCGGCACGACGCATTGAGCGTCTCGACGCACTCGTCGGCGAAGCGCCCGAGCGCGTAGTGGCCGGCATAGTCGATGTCACCGCCGACGATGCTCCCGCACGGCTCGAAAGCCTTATACACGCTCTCGGTGAGCCCGTTGATATTTTCATAAACTGCGCAGGCATAGGATTCGCCAACCCGATGCTCGACCCCAAGGCCGACATCGATACCGTAAAGACCAACTGTCTGGGATTCACGCGCGTCACCGACTTCATGTTCAACTATTTCGCGGACAATTCGCTCAAAGGGCAGATTGTCGCCATAAGTTCCGTTGCCGGCACGCGCGGCATAGGCATCGCGGCATCGTACTCGGCATCGAAACGTTTTCAGTCGGAATATCTGACCGCGCTCTCGCAGCTGGCGCATCAGCGGAGTCTGCCCGTCACCATCACCGACATCAAGCCGGGATTTGTCGATACGCCGCTGCTCGACGCGCACACGAAGTATCCCATGATGATGAACACCCGCCGCGCGGCAGCGTTAATAGTAAAAGCGATTGACCGCCGGCGCAGCCGCATCATCGACCTGCGGTGGGCGATGGTCGTGGCACTGTGGCGATGCGTTCCGGGCTTCGTATGGCGGCGCATGCGGCTGAGGCTCTCCGCTACTGACAACAAGAATTAATCACCTCAAAACGATAAGACAAAATGATAGCAATATGCAGCGACCACGCAGGCTTTGAGCTGAAAAGCATAATCGAAGGTTATCTCGAAGCCGACAACAAAGCGTTCAAGGATTTCGGCACATACAGCGCCGAATCGTGCGACTATCCCGACTTTGCCCATCCGTGTGCCAAGGCAGTGGAATCGGGAGAGTGTTACCCCGGCATAGCGATGTGCGGCTCGGGCAACGGTATCGCCATGACCCTCAACAAACATCAGGGCATACGCGCGGCATTGTGCTGGACTCCCGAACTGGCACGACTGGCACGTCAGCACAACGACGCCAACGTGCTCGTGCTGCCGGCGCGCTTCATCAATCCGGTCGACGCCCTCGCCATAGTCGACGCATTTCTGGAAACACCCTTCGAAGGCGGACGCCACCAGCGCCGCATCGACAAAATACCTGTAAAATAGTCACGGGAAAATAGTTTCAGGTAACCGTTCAAATTTATTTTGAACAGTTGCCTAATATTCAAAAATTTTACTATTTTTGCACCACTTATCACCATGCCATAAGAAAACGCAATATAGTAAAACTTTAAAAACCTGTTATACAATGTATTGGACACTTGAATTAGCGTCAAAACTTGAAGACGCACCCTGGCCCGCAACCAAAGACGAACTCATAGACTACGCAATGCGTTCCGGCGCACCCCTCGAAGTAATAGAAAATCTTCAGGAAATGGAAGACGAAGGCGAAACCTACGAATGCATCGAAGACATCTGGCCCGACTACCCCTCCAAAGAAGACTTCCTCTTCAACGAAGACGAGTATTAAGCATCGATTTACACAATCAACAATCTAATAATCAGCCATATAAACAATGGAAATTTGTTTGTACGGCTGATATTTTTATACTATATAGTGGTGTTTTATCGCCTCAGATGGTAAAATTTGTTTGTATTTGGGCAGCAAAATCTGCTATTGTTTGTATATAATCCGATCCAACAAATATTAGTGGGAATATAGATTGCCCAATCGGAACTTTTAAGGGAGCTAAGCAACTTTTTATGGTTGCGAATGATAAATGCAACCTATTTTAGTTGCCCATTTCAGTGAAAATGCTTATATTTACACAAAATTTAAGAATATGAAAATTGGAGCGATAATAACTGGCGATATTGTGGATTCCACAAAAATGGCTACAGAGGAGCGCAAATCAATGTTGCTTATGCTGCAATCCCTACCGGAATTGCTGTCGACATTTACAAAAATCGATTTAGAGATTTTTCGTGGGGACAGCTTTCAGATTAGGGTTTTGGACCCCATTGATTCATTAAAGGTTGCGCTCGCCATACGCGCCCATATCCGTTCCTTTAAGTTTGCCGAGCACAACCGCCAATGGGATGCCCGCATGGCAATTGGTGTCGGAACTGTGGAATTTGAAAATAGCACTATTGCAACGAGTGACGGCGAGGCGTATCGTTCCTCCGGCAGGAGGCTTGATTCCATTGGTAAGTATCGGCTTACAATAGAAACGCCTTGGAAAGAGGTAAACAAAGAGTTGCGAGTCTCGACTGCTTTTGCCGACGACATCATTTCCGGATGGACCCAGAGCCAAAGCCGAGTCATTTTTCAAAGCTTGACTACCAGTCTCACTCATGCCGAAATAGGGAGTATACTCGGAATTACTCGGCAGATGGTTGACAAGGCACTGAGAGCAGGTAAGGAAGATTTAATAAATTTGTATATCAACAGATTTGAGGAACTGATTAAGGAACGACTCGGATGAATACAATCATACTCATAAAACTTATTGCGGCACATCTGACTGGAGATTTTCTTCTCCAGAGTGACAGAATGTGTGTAGATAAATTCTCAAACAATTCCAAAGCAAAATACAAGACCCTCGTTCTTCATTCCTTGGTTCAGGCAGCTTTGGCATACGTTTTCGTTGCTCGATGGAACTACTGGATTATACCGGTAGTGATTGGTGTAAGCCATTTTGCAATAGATCTGGTTAAAACAATGAGCAAGAGGAAAGGCTTTATCAGTCTTATATGGGACCAGCTTGCACATTTCTGCGTCACAATTGGCTTGTGGTGGTTCGCTTTTGCAGGTATGCCTCAATTTGATATAGCCGATGAAATCGTGTCTTCAAATTTCTGGCTCATCGCCACGGCATACATCGCAGTGCTTGCACCGACCTCCATTTTGATAAAGTCCTTTATTGAATATGAAAAATGGATGCCATCCGAAACTTCATCGCAAGGCTTACCCAACGCCGGCAAGTGGATTGGATATCTGGAAAGGATACTGATTCTGACCTTCATATTCACAGATAATATAGAAGGAATAGGATTCTTATTGGCGGCGAAATCAGTTTTCCGTTTCGGAGAACTGAACAAAGCCAAAGATATTAAGATTACAGAATATGTACTCATCGGCACATTCGCCAGTTTCACGATTGCCATATTGATTGGTTTCGGTATCAACTGGCTCATTGGCATGAATTTTTAATAACGCGATATAGATATAGAATTACTTTTTCTCATAGAGGATGAATATCATCTGATTTAACATGTATTAACTTTGATGTGGCGCGTTTTTGCACATATTGAGCCGTATCTTTGTGCATCAACAATTCCACCATGACGAAACATCAGACCATATCTATACGCAACGACAATGGAACGGAAGTTTTAGCGCAGGCTCCTCTGATAATCTCGGCAAGCAGGGCTACTGACATTCCGGCGTTTTATGCCGACTGGTTTTTCCGCCGGCTTGACAACGGCTACCTCAGGTGGCGTAATCCTTTCTCGGGGCACGATAGCTATGTATCGTTCAAGAATTCCCGCTTCATCGTTTTCTGGTCAAAGAATCCTGCGCCTCTGTTATCTCATCTATCCCGGCTTAAAGAGCGAGGAATCGGATGCTATATACAATATACTCTTAATGATTACGAGTCCGAAGGCCTTGAACCAAATGTTCCCACTTTAACGCAACGTATTGATACCTTCCGTCAACTCGTTGATGCTCTCGGCATGGGAGCGGTAGTATGGCGTTTTGACCCGCTTATTCTTACTGACAGAATAAACATTGATACTTTACTTGACAAAATCTCACGCATCGCCGATGCCTTGGTCGGCTATACGGAAAAACTCGTTTTCAGTTTCGCCGACATTGAGTCGTATAAAAAAGTGTCGCGCAATCTCAGGCATAGCGGCATCAATTATCGTGAATGGGATAAAGCGACTATGCGCGAATTTGCATCGCGACTCTCGACGTTGAACCGTGATAACTGGAATTTCAGACTCGCAACATGCGCCGAAGCAATTGATCTTTCGGAATATGGCATCGAGCATAACCGTTGCATCGACCCGGAACTGATCAGCCGTCTTGCCCCCGATGATGCCGTTCTGCAGAATTTCCTTTATAACGCAAAGACCGACAGTGGGCAACGTAAGGCGTGCGGCTGCATTCTCTCAAAAGACATCGGCGCTTACAACACTTGCCCGCACGGGTGTCTCTACTGCTATGCCAACACCTCTTCCGCCTCGGCATTTGAAAATTATAAGAAATCTATCGCTAATCCGCATATTGACTCAATAATATAATTCATGAATTACACACCAAACATACGGAAATCATCACAAACCTTTGTCAGCATATTGCAAAAAGCAAAGGTTTGGTTTGCCTCGCTCAAGGTTTAATCACCCTTCGGTGGTCGACCAATAGATTAGCCTCGGAGAGGCGTATTTACCCGCCCCCGCGAGGCTATCATCATTAACCGTCTTATTCGAATACAAGCATTGACCAGTAGCGCAACGACGGAACCGTGACCGTGACGGCATTGCCCTGCTGTACGAACGGAAGCTCTACAGGCACGCACGCGTCGCTGTCAGGCGACGCCACCCACACGCGCGATACCATCCTGTCCACGTCTATGCTCAGTTTGATATTGGTGGTAAGTTCCGGCTCAGGCTGGTCGGCTTTAAGGTCGCGCCAGCTCAGCGAGTTTACTTTGCGGAAATTCAACAGATGATATACGAGCTGACCCTTCTGTGTCTCGGTACCGCGCACAACTATCCTGCGCGGTTGCGGTCCTTTCTGATAGTTCCACACGCTCACGGCCGGAGTATCCCCCATAGGAGTGATATTCGGAGTAAGCTCACGCTTGGTGTCGTAAATCAGCGTTTCATAAGCGGTAGCGAAGTCGTAATATCTTGTTATTGACTCCGTCAACCCCGAGCCGATGCGCAGATTGGTATTGGGGAAATACTCATTGCATAGCATATTGCCTCCCGAACCAAGTTCAAGATGGCCGGCACCGAGAGCGAATATGCATGCATCCGTAAGCAGTACACCGTGCGGATTGAACTCCTTGCCCCAGTTGTCTTTGCCATAATCGTAGTTCATATAGTTGGCGAATACCGTGCGCACCGTATTGCCCGACGCCTTGTCGTTGTCAAACACAATCCAGTACAGATCCATGAACGAATGCGTATCGGCCCAGCATTCATTATAGCATACGTCAATCACACCCGAAGAAGCAATGCCCGAAGCACCGTATTTCGATACACTGTTCATGATAAGTCTCTTATCCGGATGGCCGTTTTTAAGTGCCTTCAGCAGCGAGGGAAATCTGTCGCAAAGGCTGAACCGGTTGCCCCAGTAGTCGTATGTATCGTCGCCTCGGTATCCGACCTGGTCAACCTGAAAACCGTCGAAATCGAGATTGTCATACACCTCGCGGTTGCGCCCCACCAGATAAGCCTGCCATTCGGCATTTCCCGGGTCAACGAACGATATGTTGCTCTTCCACTCTTTTGGCAAAGTGTGATAATCCTTTTGCGAATGATTGCCGTCACGGTAATAATACCACTCCTCTTTCACCCCGTCGGCGGCCGCACCTGCATTTTCAAGCGCCCCGAAACCGAGATTATAGAAAAACGATTCCATATTGAACGCATGCTGCACTTCGATATTCTTCTTGACCACTTCCAGCGACACCTCACGGCGCGCTATGTCGGTGTACACGGCATCCCCGCAATAAGGCCTGTGGTGGCTCAGGTGCCAGTCCTGGAACTGCACGGCATTTATATGGCGCCGGTTGAGAAACGCGATGTCACCGGTCACTCCGTCAAGTCTCGACGGCTCATACCACGCCGTGTAGCCGTAACGCGGGAAACGTTTCCAGTCCGACGACACATCCACTCCGATTGAGCCGTGGATATGCTCGTTGCCGTCGGCATCAAGTGAATATACATCCACGAGATACCCCTCGAAATCATCGGCCGGAGGAGTCCACGCCCACCATTCCTGCACCAGAGGATGCTCTTCAATGACATCTGCGCCACGGCGGTAACGCACCGTCGCTCCCGGCACATCCCTGAACTTGGAAGCCTGTATCCACACCTCCTGTCCCGGCACATACCGCGCCTTGTCTGTCCAAAGGTCAAACTCATCTATCGAGGATACCCCTGCCGGACGTTTTATATCCTGTGATACCTCCACCCTGTCAGGCGATTCAAGGAGCTGGTAATAGAAATTACCCCCGCTGCCGAGGTCTTTGTTGCCTGCGGGGCCGAGACGCAATGGCGTACCCCCCTCGACTTTATCTGAAATACAGAAATACGTTCCGTCGGCCACATTCAGCGTAGCCACATGGAAACTTCCGTCGGGCATAGCGGTCATCGGCACGGCCGATACCGGAGGCCACTGCATGTTTTTATCAACCGTGGCTATCTCAAGTGATTGGGCGCTGGCAATATTGGCGGCCGTCAGCATGGCCGGAACTATGAGCAGTCTGCGAAATCTGTTCATCTTACAATGAGTTTAAATGTTTTTAAATCAACCACAACGATATATATTCCGGGAGAGACCGACGTGCGGGCCGACGTAGATATGACCCGGCCATATATATCGGCGACTGAAACATGCCCGTACTCCCCCTCAACCGTGATGTCACGTCCCTCGACAGAAACACGTACACCGGAATCATCTGTAATATTTTCCGCTCCGGTTACGGTCATCATGGCCGACACCGACGGAGTGTTGCCGCTGAAATCGGCCAGCACATTATAATTTCCTGTCTGGCCGACCGTATAACTGTTTCCGTGCATGGGAGCGACATTGCCTGTGGCGCCCGACGATATGTCGACATCGGTATTCGGGCTGAAACAATACTCTTCCGGGCATGACTCATCGGCATAAAGTTTGTAATAATTACCTTTTTCCATATACACCTGCCCGGAAAAACGCCCTTCTTCGCCTCCGTATGCCTGCAACGGCGTTACCTTGCCGTCAAGCGAACGCACAAACAGCCGCTTCGGCACCGCGCCGAAATAAAGATGGCGTCCGCTGCGGTCGGCCGCGACGACATAACGTCCGGAAGCTGCCGTAAATGCTCCGGCAAGTGAGGGACCTGCCTGCGCGGACACTGTCACCGACGGCTCCTGCATATTGAACCGCAGCGTGTACCGTCCGCTATGCGGCACTATGAATTTATGGTCATTCTCACCGTTTTCATTATATACAAGCCCGTGGCGACCGTCTGTGAACGCCTCGTCGTGAGCAGGGGCATTGTAGCACGGCGACCAGTTATTGCCTGCAAGAAACTTTATTTCGCCGGCCTGAAGCAATCCTGTCCATTCCACTACGCCCTCGTCATCGGCAAATACAGGGATATTCTGCGACGGACCCCCCCATCCGCGCACTGCTGTTCCGACCATCAGCATGACAGGACGGCGGAACTTGATAGTCATGGGATTGGTCGACATGTTGGCGATGATACGGCATTCCCCGGCTTCCGGATTCCAGAACTTAAAGTCATAACGCCCCTGACCCGAGGAATTGTCGACCAACGTATATGTCTGTTCCGATTCTACGCGCTGGTTTTCATTCTCAGCCACAAGTGAGGAATTATAGTCGCCAAGACGGTTGAGGAACTTGAACTCGCCCTCACCTAAATAGCCGTCCCAGAGGAACGTACCGTAACCTATCGAGACCATCTCTTCAGGCAGGTCGGCAGTCCATTGACCGTCAGTGGCGGCAGGCCCGACAATATATAGGTGGTTCATGTCGACAGCCGTGGCACACGCGGCTATCGACAAAGATATAAACAGTTGAATAAATCTCATTGTATGATTATTGGGTGGATGCTGTTGAAGCGATTAGACAATCTCTTAAAATATTATTTTCTGTGCTTTGCCACCGGATACCTTGATTACCAGAGCACCTTTTTCGGGATTTGTCACACGCATACCCTGCATATTGTAATAGACAGCTTCCACCGATGCGTCGGCCTCTATTTCAGCCACGCCAGCTGATGACGGAAGGATACTGATTGTATTGTCGACAATATTGGCTGTAACATCATACTTTCCGGCGGTCGTGATTTTCCACTGGTTGTCGCCGTCGGCATTAAGTATCATCTTCGTCGCGTCGTTAGCATCGCGGAAATACCAGTATTTGCCGTTCCATGTTCCGGCGCCCTTGATAGCCCAGTTTATTTTAAATACTCCGGCATTCATCATTTCGTCCTTGGCAGTGAATACGTATGGCTCTGCTGCATTTTGACGCATGACGTGTCCCTGGTCACAGCTATAGTTTGACTCGAATGTGCTGCCTACCATAAACAGCGCGCAATACGGGATATGCGTTTGCTGGTATTCCGACTTCACTATTGTTGCGGTGAGCGACTCGGTGTCGACATTAATGAGATAGTTGGCACTCTCGGCCACATGTATTTTATTATCATCTCCGTCCACCATCAGCGATACTTTTCCCTCTGCATCAGGGGTAGCATTTGCCGAGACCGAATGAAATTCTTTATTGCCGAAATCGTATGTAGTGAGAAATTTGAAATCCTTGTCTGCTTCAAGGTATACGGTCCCGGTATAGACCTTGTCATTTTCCGCAGTCGCTACAAGTGCGGTAGCATCGTCAAGCGACCATCCGTAAGATAAAGCATCGCCTGCAAGGAAAAGTAAATCCTGACGGTTCTGAGCATTCATGGTAGAGGCACCTGCAAGCATAATGGCGCCGATTGTTAGTTTGGTAAAGATTTTCATAAGCTTATATTTAAAGTTAAGTATCTCTAAAAAAATTACAATACAAAATTAACATTGAAATATCCGAAATTTACATCAAAATGTGACAATGGAGTAAATATGTAGTCAATACACCTGTATTTATAACAATAACATTCTAATAACCATCAGTTTACCATTCAACTTCAACCGCAAAAATATAGTAATTGAAATGCCCGTAAACATGCAGTGAGGCGATTGACCGATAGCTATATCAGTCAATCGCCTGCAATATAAAACTACAGCTGCTAATAGTAGCCGCGGTTTGTAACCGCGGAAAAACCGGTAAAAAGATTCCCTCCTGACAGCACTATATCAGTATGTCATCACGGGAGCAATCTCCTTGGCCTGCTCTATCATGCGCTCTATTTCCGACACCGCAGGCACACGGTTGCAAAGATTTTTTGCATCGTTTACTTCGACAAGGCGTTCATGCAGATTTGCAGCCACACGGTGACGCAACTCTTTGACGGTATCAACACCGGCAGCTTCGAGCAATTCGGCAAACTGTCCTGCCACCCCTTTGATTCGGAACAAATCGGCATGGTTGGCCCATTTCAATATCAGTTTTTCAGATATGCCGGTTTCCTCGGCCAGTGCGACACGGCCTTTCTTTGATGCAGCCTTGTCAAGCAAATCTTCTGTCGTCTTCACTCCGGCAGCCTCAAGCTTACGGGCATATGCCCCGCCTATTCCTTCTATTTCTTCAATCTTGTATGCCATAGCGTTAGATTTTTAATGTGTGTCTATAATTAACAATCAAGCACAACGGTTTGTTGTAAAAAATACTTAAGCAAAGTTGACCGGGGGAAGGTGTTGCAGAACTATACTTTCCGCGGTTAAAAACCGCGGCTACTACGCAAAGTTTCTGATAATCAGCTACGTAGTAGCCGTGGTTCTCAACCGCGGAAAGCTAAAACCGAGTTTTGAAACATCCACAGTAATTTTCTGTAATAAAGGATGTCACTTATAATTTTGAACAATTGCCTAAAATTAGTAGCTTTGCAGCAAAAGATTGATATTAAAATTAAATATGATAAAAACTGTATCAGCCCTGATTTTTTGCATGGTGGCATTTATGTCATCATGGGCTTCCAGCAAGACAACCGAGATTTACAACATCGCCGGAAACGACACACTGCGTCTCGACTTCTACCCTGCGGCATCACCCGCGCCCTCTCCCGTAATGATTTTTGCTTTCGGTGGAGGATTTAAAGGTGGCGACCGAGCCGATAGCTCCTACATCCACATGTTTGAATACCTGACCCGCAACGGCGTGGCAGTCGTATCGGTCGACTACCGCACTCTGCTTAAAGACGTTCCCGCACAGGAAATGATGACACCCGAAGGCTTCAAGTCTCATCTCGCATCGGCCATACAGGCCGCCACCACCGACTTCCTCACAGCCACCAGCTATGTCATATCAAAATCTTCACAGTGGAATATCGACCCTGACCTGATTTTCGCATGCGGCTCGAGTGCCGGAGCCATAACCGTACTCCAGGCCGAAGACACATTGTGCAACGACAAGATATATTACGCCGGCGTCGGCCTTCCCCACGATTTCAATTACGCAGGTGTCATATCGATGGCTGGAGCCGTATGCTCCGACGGTGCGCCGCAGTGGCAGATGACACCATGCCCCATCCTGCTGTTCCATGGCGACGCCGACAGCGTGGTGCCCTTCGAGAAAGCCACTTTGGGCGACTTCGGACTCTGGGGATCCAAATCCATAAGCACTGCGCTCAGACAGAAAGAGATTCCCCACGCTTTCCACCGCGTCAACGGCGCGTCACATGAGATAGCTATCGCGCCGTGCACTGAATATTGCGGCGAAATCTATGATTTTATACGAGCCGTATGCAACCGCACGTTCAATAAAATCGAAGAAACCGTATCGTCCGTACCCGGCCTCAACGGCTACAAAACCGACTTCACCATCGTCGACTATATCAAATCCAATCTCTGACCTGACTCACGCCAGTCTGATAAGCTCGGGAATATAGCAACTCACCTTCCGCGGAATATCTTCCCCCGGAAGCGTCACTTCTGTATCGCGGTCGGCAAAGATCATTGCCACCCGGTTGCCGCTCTCGTCATCGGTCTTTGTCACCACGAGGACTTCGGCCTCACCATTGCGGTAGCGGTCAAAATCATTGCGCCCGCGCCACATTGCCGGATTGTCCCGGCGGAACGTCATCACATCGCAGACATAATTGAACAGACGGCGTTCCCGGTCATCATCCGCCTTAAGATGGCCCGACGTGCGTGATGCATTGTCGGGCTGGCCACCGTCGCAGTCGCGCGACAGATCGGCATACTCGTCGCCGTAATAGAGCGTCACCGGTCCCGGATAACCGGCAAGTATGGCAAAACGCGTCATCATGTTTATCTCATTCCCGTCGTCATAGAAATTGTCTGCCACCCGCACCCCGTCGTGATTGCTCAGAAACAGATTGGGCAGGACATCATCGGGAGAGTAACCGCGTTCCGAAGGGGGCGAATATACTCTTATCACATCATCCCAGCCATTTTCCAGGCCGCCGCAGCCTTCACCGTTCATAGCTCCCGACACAAGCTCTTTGCCGTCGAAATCAAACGCGCTCTTAAGTCCGCCGTCACGGAATATACGCGAACTGATACCGGCGGCATCACTCCAGTCCTCGCCTACCATGTAGCCGAGTATTCCCCATTCTTTACCCTCGCTTCGGCGTCTGTCGCACAATTCCCTGACGGCCTGCGATATCTCGCACCAATAATTGTGACCGTCCTGACATAACTGGTAGGCCTGGTCGAAACGCCATCCGTCAATCTCAAATTTGTCAATCCAGTAAATGGCCACCTCCTTGAAATAATCAAGCGAGTCGGGATACTTCACATTCCCCTCGCCACCCTCTTCGCCACGGTCGCTGAGAGTCGGCGTCGAATCGACTACATGACCCGATGGCGACGGTCCTGTCACCCCGCCATGATGGCCGAACACCCCGTCAAGTATCACATACAAGCCTCGCTCGTGAGCCTTGCCTACCAATTCCCGGAGGTCATCCTCCGTGCCGAAATGGGGGTCGATTTTAAAATAATCATTGGCAAAATAGCCCGTAGCCTGCAACTTCTCGCCGCCATCAGCCTCCGAACTGTCAAAGACAGGTGTTAGCCAGATGGCATTGACACCTATGCGTGCAATGTGGTCAAGAGCATGTATGATGCCGCGCAGATTGCCGTCTTTCCGCTCCCCGTCAGGCCCCCAGAGCTGGTCATAACCTTCAGCTCCGTCTCTTCCGTGGATAAACGAGCCCACCATTATCTGATATATCGTCAGTGCTCTCCAGTCTTCATTTGGTTTCATAATTCTGTCATTTATAATGATTACTAAGCTAAAAACAGAATTATGTCATGTATTGTTGCAGGTCAGTCCCGGCGGGAGCTGTAGCATCACCTGTCGATTCACTGCTTTTCCGGGACGGTCTCGGCGGACTCCTGCATCAGCAGCAGCGTGTCGCCGGGGTGCAGCGCCAATCGGCCGTTGGGCACCATGTATTTGTCGCTGCGCTTTATCATGATTACAAGCGCGCCCTTGGGCAGTGACATTGAGCCGAGTGTGTTGCCGTTGAGAAAATGCTCCTCCGACAGCACAAGTGTATGGAGCGATGTCGGCATGTCGTCATCGAGCTGGATGCCGAACTCGTCGGCCTGCGGAGCCTCATCCTCCACAAGCCCCAGACGGCGCGCGGCCGCTATCACGGTCGTGCCCTGCACAATCAGCGAGAGGAGCGTTACGAAAAATACGATATTGAATATCTGCGACGCCCCCTCCACTCCGGCCACCACCGGATATGTGGCGAATATGATAGGTACCGCGCCTCGCAATCCCACCCACGACACAAATGTCTTCGACCTGAGCGACAGCTTGCGGAACGGCGTCAGCGTAAGGAACACGCTGAGCGGGCGTCCTACAAGTATCATGAAAACACCTATCATCAGCGACACCGGTGCTACGGCAAGCATATCCGCCGGATTGACAAGCAGACCGAGCATAAGGAAAACCACTATCTGCGACAGCCACGTAAGCCCGTCGACAAACTTCGTTATCCCCTTGCGGTTCGGCAGCGAGGCATTTCCCACGAATATACCCGTGATATATACGGCGAGGTAACCGTTCCCTCCCAGTTCCGAAGCCAGCGCGAAAGTAAGAAACACCGACGCTATGACAAGTATGCCCGACATCGAGGCGGTCTGCGACGGATCTTCTGCCGCGCCCTTTTTACCCCCCATGCGCACATATACCCGTATCAGCCACTCGGTCAGCTTGCCCATGGCCGCGCCGGCAAGTCCCCCCACCGCAAACTGTAGCAGCAGCATCTTGCACAGCGCCCACCCGCTGAGCGGTCCGCACAGTGTGATGGCGTCGATGAGCACAATTGTAATCATATAGGCCATCGGGTCGTTCGAGCCGCTCTCCAGTTCGAGCATCGGGCGCAGATTGTGCTTCAGCCCCACCTTCTGGCTGCCGAGAATACCGAACACCGATGCCGAATCGGTCGACGACATCGTGGCGGCAAGCAGCAGCGACGGAAGCAACGCGAAATGTATATTTGTCCATTCCATCCCCGACAGCCACCAGATGAACAGTCCGGTGAACAGCGCCGTAAGCACCACGCCTATCGTCGAAAGCATCAGTCCCGGCGCTATCACCGGACGTATCGATGATATCCGCGTCGACAGTCCGCCCGAAAAAAGTATGATGCACAGAGCTATCATGCCTATGAACTGGGCGCTGTGCATATCATTGAAATGTATTCCGAGCCCGTCGACACCGAATCCCATGCCTACAAGCAGGAATATCAGCAGCAACGGCAGCCCTATGCGGTAACTTGTCTTTCCTATCAGTACTCCGGCTATGAGCAGTATCGAGCCTATCATCAGTATGTTCTCGGATGTTATAGCATTCATTTGAGGCAAAAATGATATAGTAGGTGATAAATACAGTTCAAATATACGAAACGCACGGCGATTATACAAATCCGACGCCGTAGGCGCCCGACAATTATATATGGATACAGCCTGTCTCCGCACCCATATTACACCTCAAAAGTCTGAAATGGTCACCGGCCACTCATCGGCCTGACTGTTATTTCAGCCCGATAAAACCTTTCGCCATGCGTTTGAGCCGGCTCAGTATATCCCACTTAAGCACCACAAGATGCCCGATACGCGGGTCAATCTCAGTTTTCAGCCTTATGTCGGCGACATCAATATTCTCCACGCGCGCTATCAGCTCGCGGGTTGAGGCCGGCAGTTCGGGCAAGCCGTCGGGCACAAGCATCGCCACATTCCCTCTCTCCATAGCGAACTTCTCCCACTGCTTCGCCTCTTTTATCGGAATATACTCCTTGTCGACAATATACAGCTCGGCGTAAGTATCGACGTATGCCGGCCCGTGCGACCGGAACAGCCGCTCGAGGTTGCGCCCGCGTCCGCGCGACTCGATGTTGAATGACATTCCCGACAGATTGTCGGCCGTAACTGCGTCGTCATTGCAGTTGTCAAACACGTATCTGACATCAAGCCTCCGGAAATCGATGTCGTCTTTTATAAAACTCGACAGTTGCGGCACAAAGGGCCGGTTGACCGTGTCGGTGAGTATGTCGACATCCAGGAATACACGGTCAGCGCTGCGGCGCCACAACCGCGACATCGCCCATTTGCCCCTGATTGTATCGGTAGCGGAGCCGGTAGCCCGCACTTTCTCTGAAAGCGGAATTCGCCGCGGGATGCACACCCAGTCCGACCATGAAAAATGGTCGGGAAACGCATCCGACACGCTGTCAAGCCCCTCGGCATTACGGAACTGGTAATAGGAACGGCACGACAGCATTCTCGGCAAGGTCCACCCGCTGAATTTCCTCACCCCCTGCTCCGGCAGCATGAAATCCACCATCTTCTCCCTGAACAGCACCACCGTATCCGTATATGTGGTAAGCGTCGAGTATTCACGCATATACCCCAATATATGGAGAGCCCTCTTGATGTCTGACCTCACTACCACCTCGGGAAGCTGCGCCGCATTCTCGCTCATGCGTATACGCGCCGTGCCCGGCCGCTTCACCGTCTTGGGTTCATAGCCGAGATAGCGTATGACAATCGGATATGACTCATCCTCCACCAATGGCATCCGCCCGCTCGTGGAGGTCAGCCCGATAAAATTACCCCTCCGGTCAAACACCGAAGCCTTTGCGAGCGGTTCCCCCGACGCTGCATCAACCACAACCGAAGCCTGCTTCTGCGCCTGAATCCCCAATGGAATTACAATTGCGAGCAATATGATGATTTGCCTGAGAATCATCGCACGTCACTTGATTTTACGTCCGTAATAGTATGTATTCCAGGTATCATGCGCATAACCATCTGGGCCGCAGCTGAATGAATCGGCCATGGCACCGTTGATTTTCACGCCGTCGAAATACACATTCCACGCATCCTTGGCATACCCGTCATTGAGCACGCGAAAGCTGTCGGCCGACGCTCCGTTGATTTTCACCCCGTTGTAATATACATTCCATGAATCACGCGCATATCCGTAGCCCGACACCTGAAAAGACTCCGCCAAAGCAAAATTTATTTTGTTTCCGAAATAATATACCGCCCAGGCATCCTTGGCGTAACCGTCGCCAAGCGCCACGAATCCCGAAGGAGAAGCCCCCTCGACCCTGCGCCCTTCGAAAAACACACCGTTGTCATTCACATAATACTGCGGCACGCGATAATGCCGGCAATTATCACGACAGTCGCGACAGTCACGGCAGCCGCAACGTCCCTGCGCGGCAACCGGCACCACCGCCAGCAACATAACCGGAATCAATAATGCAAAAAATCTTTTCATAATCGGTCATTTTATAATATTTCGGGATTTAAGAAAATATCACGTGACAAACATCCTTTTATACATTAGACGCACTCATATCCCCAAAGTTAACGGTAAATTAGACAATATACGCTAATATATGTTAGAATATGTTTTTTCGGTCAAGGACGAAGATTGAGTCTGCCGCCATACTGTATAAATGGACCGACAGCAATTCATCAGTTACGTAGAGCAGAATCAGAAAGCGGTGCGCCGTTTTCTGACTGCCCTGTGTTGCGGTGACAGCGCGCTCGCCGACGATCTGGCCCAGGACACATTCGTCAAGGCATACCTGTCGTGCGACAGCTTCAGGGACGACCGGCGGTTCTCGGCATGGATTTACCGCATAGCCTACAACACCTTTGTCAGCAGCCGTCGCAGCAGCCGCACGTCCGACCCCATATCCGAAGCCGGCGGTATCGACAGCACCGACTCCTCCGACAAGGCATTCCAATATCAGGAACTGTATATGGCACTTGACCGTCTGACCGAAAAAGAACGCTCCGCGATACTCCTCTACTACATGCAAGGCTACGCCGTCAACGAAATAGCCGGAATAACCGACTCAACCCCCGACGCCGTCCGCCAGCAGCTCACCCGCGCCCGCTCCCACCTCAAAACCCTCCTGAAACAATAAGTATGAACAAACTACGGAACTGTTATAAATCTTATGTAAATATGACACGTCATGATGTAGGGCTGCACCCCGGTGCAGCCGCCGGACAACCGATAATCAACCTCCGCAACCGGCTGCTCCGGGGAGCAGCCCTACATCATGCAGCCGCCAGCATCATTTTTGCAACACCCACCGCGCCCGCAATGCCGTAGGGACGCACGGCTCGTGCGTCCGCAACACATCAACCGACTTCCCGCAATTTTGCACCCCTCGCTTAAACACAAAGCAATTATGAACGAAGACAACCTCAAATCCATCTTTGACGACTTCAATCCCGGCTTCACCCCCGACGACCGGTTCATATCCCGTCTCGAGCAGAACCCCCGCTCCGTAGAAGTCGTAAAAGAACAGATAGCCACGGCACAAAAGAAAAAACGGCTCCCCGTCATCATAGCCGCCCTCACAGGCTTCATCGTAGGCCTCCTCTGCACCCTCGCCTACCCCTTCCTCCACACCACCCTCAACAACCTCGCCCAGGCCGGCACCGAAGCCGCCACCCTCATCTCCGACTACAGCCCAATCCTCATCTACACCCTGATTACCCTCCTGACAGACACCCTCACCTACATAGCCTACGACCTGACCGCCACCGCCATTAAATCCTCACCCCTCCACCTACCCCAAAAATAAATCATACTGGCAATCAACGGCATAGTAGGATGGTATTTCAGAACTAAACTTTCCGCGGTTAAAAACCGCGGCTACTATAACACGCTGTGAATCAATCACGTAGCAGCCGCGGTTTTTAACCTCGGACAACAAAGCCGGCAATTATTATATTGGCATGCACTGCAATCTCGGCCTGAGCCCATTAAACGGATCAATGCAAAAACTCAGTTGTTAAAATTCCGACAGCGGAGAGCCGGAGGCTC